>ERZ827186.619-NODE-619-length-38317-cov-17.484031_pt1 | contig 38317 bp, 41 predicted proteins | sample MGYA00519918_ERZ827186 | MGnify/ENA primary metagenome ERZ827186 (study PRJEB31778, sample SAMEA3449275) | human gut metagenome | biome: human gut; feature: human-associated habitat; material: faeces | place: United Kingdom | collected 2010/2012 ...
TTCAGCATGCCTCTATTGTATCATGCTTATGTGTATTTGGAATTTCTCATTTTGGCTTGTACTATTTATATTCTAGCACCAATTCTTGTTTGATACATAATAATCATAGCCCGTATTCTGACATTTATCGCATTTATCCTTAATGCTTGTTAGCGGATCTACTCGACGCACTACATAATCGGGAATTGATTGATACTCCGCTAAATGTTTTGAACAAAGACACCGTATATTAGTTACGTTTTCTTTTTGATAAAATGGAATGCCAAAGGTTTTTTTGACAGCATCGTTGATTTGTTTACTAATGGAATATCCATCAATGTGACCTATGTAGTCTGCAAGGTCATCTTTATTTACAGAACGCAACTGTTCAATCATCACCATAGACGGCTCTGATAAACCGTAGTCTTTATCAAGTACGATGTGCGATGGCAAGTAACTTTTTCTCACCGCTGTTGTTATAGCAGCCACAATAATAGTAGGCGCTTTTGCATTGAAGTTATTTGCTTGAATCACTAAAACAGGACGATAACCATTTTGTATTGAACCTGTTGTTTCTCCATAATCGTAAAGAAAAATATCTCCACGACGAATACTTTTATTTTTTGTCAATTTAATTCCTCTTTTCATAAGTGTATTAAGAAGTTTCAAAAAAGCCTCTACTATATACGAATTTCAAATATCGATTTGACGGTATGTATCAAAAAAACTTTTTAATTTTTTTATTCCTAAATCTAAGGAATCTCTTACCGAGCTTAGAGAACTGTTGCTTAATTTTGCAATTTCTTTCTTAGATACGCCACGGAAAAAATATAGTATAACTCTTTCCTTCTGTAATGGTGTCAGCGTTTCTAATGCTTCATACAGTAGTTTTGTTTCAGTTTGCCTTTCTTCTTCATCAACCATATCAAGCGTAAAATCTCTGACACACAATTGCGGATATATATGTGGCAATTCATTTCCGTTATCGTCATATCTACACATTCCGATATTCTTAGTTAATCTCTGATTATGTTTTTTATCATTACTTTTAAATTGATTTCGGATTTCACAAAATTCCAAACCGACTTTAATGAATGGCGAGTATCTTTTTGCTTCTTCCGGATAAATCATCCGAATTTCATCTTCCGATAATTTACTTGCAATGATGTATTTTTCTTTTCCTTTGAAATTTTCATATTCAAAATGAATATCTAAAACCTTACAATCAATTTTGAATTGCTTTTTATTAGTAAACATTACCGTAATCTCCTTTGAATTTTGAATATTGGATTGAATCAAAATCCAAAGATTACGGATATTTAGCAATCAAGCATTGCCATATGAGTAAAAATATTTATACTTCCTTTCCGCCGTGAGCGGTTAAGGCGAGCATAAAAATAGGTTTAGTACCAATCGGTACCAAACCTCGTAAAAAAGCGCACACGAAGGAAAGGGTCCCGATTTTTACTTCTGACCTTTCGATCTGTTAGTAAATATCTGTATCCTCGCCCTGATGTACACTCAGGCTGAATAATTTATTTTTTCGGTAGAATCATCGTAACAGAATTGTTTTGTAAATATGGATAATGATTATCATCTATAATAAAACACTCATAATATACATCTATATAAATTCTGTCGAGATATGTAGGTCGAATAATTACCAAAAAATGGTAATTATTTGTTTATTAGTCGTATTATCCCGCTTTTTATACTACTATAAATTTGGAAAATAACTTGACGAACTATGGTTGCGTTTACCGTATTATATTGTCGAATAGAAAAAGATAGAATCTGAAATATGTAAAAAAACTCAAAATATAAACAATATTCTAAAATTTGTCACATAAAATCAAGCGTGTTTTACTATATGGAAGATGTCATATATCATAAAATAATCCGCCAATTCTCAAGCTGTAATATCAGCACAACACATTGTTTGTACATCTTGAGTCATATACTGAAAAGCAAAAAGCCGACACGAACATTTCTAAAATTTCTGATAACAGAAACTTCGGAAACACTCGTGTCGGCTTAATTCATCTTGATTAAACTCAATCATAGAGTTTTATTTTGTTGTGCTGCGAAAACCTCGCATTTGGGTTTTCTGCTTAATTTCGATTTGATGTCAGGATCATCAACTCAATTAATTTGCCCATTGGGATTGTTTCATACATATCCTTATTATTCTTTTTAACTTTAAGCGCAGGCTCTCCCGTATCAGTTCTGACACACTCCCCAAGCGTAATTCTTTCTTTCGGCGTTTTTATCAAATTAGTTTTCTTTACTTCTTATCTTCCTTCCATACTAACTTCATTTATCACATAATTTGATACTTATTCAATTGAAAGTAAAACTACACCCTTTTTAATCAACTCCCAAATACTATATATTTCAAACCTTACAACGGGGCAGTAAGGAAAGATTTTTATGTTTTAGAACTATTGTTCGACCTTATTCTTTATTATATCTCTGTTCAAAAAATTTGTCAAGGACTATTTTCATAAAGCTCAAACATTTAAATCATATATAAAAAAAACCTCCCAGCAAAGTGCGGGAAGGCTCGCTCTAACGGTTGCTTTTATTATTTACAATCCTACTCCTATATGGTTCTTTTTGTCGATAGAATATTTCCATTACGCATTTTAATAATTCCGTTAAAACTGTTTTTTCATTTTAGTACATCTCCACAAAACAATTATTTATGATCCCGCACTTTCGTAGACTTTAATTCCTTTGTTCCATATCAAAACTGAAATAACAAGCAATACAAGTGCAATTAGCACTGTCAACCCAATATTAAACAACGAATTTTCTCCTGTTAAAATATAATTTGCAGGATAAAAAGCTGTAAAAGCAAATGGAATTATATATGTAATTAGAGTTTTTACAAAGTTATTGTAAATCGTTACAGGGTATTTTGCGAAATCGTTTACCATATAAAACATATATGTAATGTTGCCGCTACGCTTGGTCCAGAAGGCAATTGCCGAGGTTCCGATTTTAATTGCCGTATAAATAAGAGTTGCAAAGGGAATTACAAGTAAAATGAGCAGTATTTTTATAACGCTCCACTCTATTGCAAAAGAAGGGATTGTTACGCAGATAAGGGCAATTCCCATTATAAGCTCGCCTAAAGCGTCTATCTGCAATTTTTCCACCATTACATGAAACAGCGGATTTATGGGACGGATAAGATATTTATCAAAGTCACCTTTTCTTACAATAAAATGACCTATCGCCCATAAATTATCAAACAGCAAATGGTCAATGCCTTTGGGAATAAGAGAAAAGCCGTAGATAAATATAATCTCCTCCAAGCTCCAACCTGCCAAAGTGGGAATCTGTGTGAATATTATCCACAAAAACAGCAGGTTGAAAAACTGACCTAATAAAAAGCCGATTATGCCTACAATAAAGTCGCCCTTGTATTCCATCATTCGTTTTAGCTCCTGAAATACAAATATGCGGTGCATTCTTAACATTCTTCTTATATTCTTCATAGCCTAGCCTCCCTGAACACAAAGGTGTCTAGCGGCAGCTTTCCACAAAAGCTTTGAAAATCCCCAGAAAGCAAACACCCAGAAAACCTGTAGGTCAATATAAAATAACAGTTCTGGTCCGCTGTACATTCCCATATAAATCATAACAGGAGTATAGTTAAGAGAAGCAAAGGGTAAAAGTAAAAACAGCTTTTCAAGAAAATCAGGTAAAAACGCAAGAGGAATCATTGTTCCCGACAAAAAACCTACGATACAGTTTTTCATCATATTTGCTCCCCACAAATATTTAATAATAAATGCAATGAATCCAAAGCATATATTAAAGAAAAAGTTTATAAGATAAGCAAATATACAGCTTACTATGTATAGCAAAAACTTAATTATATCAAACTGAATTTCGCCTGTAAAAATCGTTCTGCAAATTTCAACTCCTGCTACCAATGGAATAATCAAAACGCAAACTGTCATTATTTTATTACCAAGCTCATGAAAAAGAAATGTTGCATTGTAGCTTATGGGCTTTATCATACGCATTGCAATTGAGCCGTCACGGATTTCTTCTCCAATATCGTATGTTCCCCCGCTTGATATAAGGGTTGACGTTAAAAATATTAAAAATATGTAAACTACCATTTGAGGCATGGTAAACCCTTTCATTGTATCGTTTCCGCTTGATAAAAACACAGCGTTCCATATAAAATATGAAACAAAGCAACCCAGCACATTGCCTAGTATCATAAAAAACCAGTTAGCTCTGTAGGTCGTCGCTTCCTGCAAGCCTGCATTTATAAACGGAAGGTAAATCCTTAATTTTCTTTTCATTTTTATACCTCACGTTTATATAACCTACGGATTATTTTTTCAATGTCGGCATCTTTAACACTTATGTCGGTAATATTAATTTTTTGTAGGGAATAGGACAACATTTCCGAAACAGGCACTATAGCTGAATTAAAACGAACGCTGATTCTTTTGCCGGTTTCTTCAATGGATATATCATCATCAACAAAGCCAAAATGCTCCTTGTACGACAGTATCTCTGTAACATTTGGTGTATCGGTTTCAAAGTGAATCTCCCTTATCTGTCCGTACTTTGATTTAAGCTCCCCGATTGTGCCATCAAATACATTTGAGCCCTTGTCAATTATTACAATGTGTCTTGACAGCAGTTCAATATCTGCCAAATCGTGAGTGGTAAGTACCACTGTTGTTTTTTCCTGTTGATTTATGTACTCAATAGCTTTTCTAATGTTATCCTTTACTACAACATCAAGGCCAATTGTGGGCTCGTCAAGGAAAAGTACCTTTGGATTGTGCAGGAGAGATGCCGCAATGTCGGCTCTCATTCGTTGACCTAGTGAAAGTGTGCGAACAGGACTGGTAATAAAACTTTCCAAATCCAGCACTTCATTAAGAAAAGTCATTTGTTTTTTGTATTTATCCTCAGGAATTTCGTAGATTTCCTTTAAAATGCCATAGGTTTCCCTAAGGGGTAAATCCCACCACAGTTGTGTTCGCTGACCAAACACAACACCAATTTCCTTAACATACTTTTTTCTGTCGTCAGTAGGACATTTGCCATCAATAAAGCAATTTCCTGATGTAGGTGTAAGAATACCCGTAAGCATTTTGATTACAGTGCTTTTACCTGCACCGTTAGGTCCGATAAACCCCAGTATTTCCCCTTTTGGCACAGAAAAGGATACATCATTAACAGCAACAATTGTTTCACTGTGAGGATGAAATAAAGACTTTACACTACCAATTAATCCTGGTTCTTTAACTGTTTTTTTAAATTTCTTAAATAAGTGTTCAACAAAAATCATTCGATAAACCTTTCTTAACAATATAAATTTATAACACTTCTATAATTAGAAAACTGGTTTGTATAAAACATTTAATGGTTTAGGTTTATTATATGTTTTACAGCCAAATCCAACTTCTAAATACTCTGTGTTTATATTCATACTATACATTTCTCTCCATTCTAATCTTTCTTGACATTTAAAACAAAATTGGACTTTACCTCTCTCTATGTTCACCTTTAAAAACACATCCTTAAAATGTCCATTTTCGCTTGCTAGAGAAAAATTAACACCCTCACAATCTATATTTATTCTTTTTTCCGAATCAATACCAAAAAAGAACAAATCTCCCTCACTTGTTCTCAACACTAAACCTGCAACAAAATCGCATTTTTCTGGATTATATATAACAGAAACCTTTATTATAAAATTCTGTCCATTAACAACTGTTCTATTTACAAATATTTTTGGACTTTTATCATGTCCCCAATTATTTGTAATATTTTTTCCATTAAATGCAAAAAGAAATTTATTATTCTTTTTACTTATAATATCTTGTGCATATTCTGTATAGTAAACTTCATCAATGATTTCTTGTATATCAACACTTTTTTTAAAACAATTTCGTATAATTTCTTTTATTTCCATTTCAACTTTTTTAGGGTGTTCTAAAGATGAAAAACAAACTTGTTTTTTATATATTGATTTTATTACTGAATTTATTGCAATTTTCCATTTATTAATTAAAATGTCTTTTTTCATAATTAAAGTTGAAAATTGCTCACCATCAATGTAACCATAGGATAACAAATTATTTATCAACTCGTTTAAAAAAACATCTTTACATTTTGGCAAATTTATTATTACTTTAATCTGTGCATCTAACTCATCATTATCTGCTGGAGTATTATCATAAAATTTATTAAGTTCTATTAGTTTATCATATTCTATATAAGGATTTTCTTCTAACTCATTCATATATATCATTAAACAATTTTTAAAAATATTACTTGGAGTTTCAACTAATCTACTCATAGGTTGGAAGCACATCAAAGAGTTTTCATACCTGTTAACGAAACTCTTATTATACATATCATGTGCCTGTTCTAACACGTCGAATAATAATGCAAAATTTTTTTCTTGAACATCGTCTGTATGTGTACTATCGAAAATATAATAGATTTCTTTCTTATCATCAATCCCCTTAATAATAAAAGCATGTTCCCAATCATTTTCTAGATAATCCTTTGAATAAAATATAGACTTTAGATTTACCGGAGCAATTACTAGAGCCCTCTCCTTGAGATTTTTGATAATAATGTTCCTAAAGGTTTCTTGCGATGTTTTTATAACAGAATATGGAATTTTAAAATATTCATTTATAATATATTTTCTTAACTCTATAAAACTTTTATTATGAAACGGTATAACCTTATAACAACGTATAAAATTCTCAAACATATAGAGCAAATTCCCATAGTCTGGATGATATGTATTTAAACAAATGGCTATAGCCCGTTGAAAACAAGTAATATGATCCAATGCATAATCATTATGTATCGGAAATAATTTATTTAACATTATTCGCAAAATAATCCCCTCATAACTTTAAAGTAAATTTATCCCACAATTTTTACATATTGTGTTAACTTCACTTCCCCATTCTGAATGTTGCACTTCTCCAATATGAATCTTTTTCATTAAAAACATACACAAACGAGACTGTCCTATTCCACCTCCAATCGTGTATGGCAACTGACCATTTAATATTTTTTTGTGAAAGAACAAGTTTAGTCTTTCTTCACAATCAACTTCTCTAATTTGTTTTAATAAAGATACATCATTAACTCGTATCCCCATAGAGGATATTTCTAAAGCGATTTGAAGTGGTTCATGCCATAATAATAAATCTCCATTTAATGACCAATCATCATAATCAGGTGCACGCAAACCATGTTTTTCTCCATTGGAAAGTTTATTCCCAATTTGATTAATAAAAACAGCCTTTTTTTCTTTTGTTATTTTCTTCTCTCGTTCTTTCGCTGGAAGATTAGGATATAAATTCAAAAGCTCTTGAGAAGAAATTTTAAACACTTTTTCTGGCATATCAAACAGAAACTGAGGATATTCAATACATAGCTGTTTTTGAGTTTCCAAAATTGCACTATATATATCATCGACAAAGATATTTAAAGTATCTAAATTTCGCTCTTCTTTTTTAATAATATACTCCCAATCCCATTGATCCACAAAAACTGAATGTATATTATCCAATTCTTCATCTCTACGAATAGCTCGCATATTTGTATATATACCACTGTGTACAGGAAAACAGCATTTTCCCAAATAATACCTTTTCCACTTTGCAAGGCTTTGAACAATTTCTGCATCACTATCTATATCCGAAATATCAAAATGAACTTCCCTCTCTACTCCATTTAGATTGTCGTTTAATCCACTTCCTGATAAAAGAAAAAGTGGTGCAGAAATATGTTCTAAACCTAAAATTTCACTCAATTGTTTTGAAAATATTTGTTTTATAAGATAAATTGCTTTTTCAGTATTTCTAATATCTAAATTAGTTTTATAATTATTAGGTACATCAATTTTTGCCATTTTTATCACCTATTTTACTTGTAAAATTCATAAAACTCCATTCTCTAGAATAGAAAAAGATATTTGCTCGCAATTAATTTCAGCTAATGCGCCATATGGAAGAATGCACATAGGTGAAGTGTGTCCAAATTGCATATTATATAAAATCGGCAATTGATTTAATCTAAATTCATTATTGATTACTTGAATTAGGATATCTTTATACTCGCTATAAAACGCATTGTCAAATGGTTTCCCGATAATCAATCCTTTTATCTTTTGCAATATACCTAAATAACCTAAGTTACGCAACCAATTTCGAAAATAAGATGGCTCTGGCTTGCTTTCTGGGGTTTCTAAAAACAAAATACTATTTTCCCATACCTCCATTTTGGGAAACAAATTGGTTCCCTTTATTTTTTCAATAGTAGGCATACATCCGCCAATAAGTCTACCAGAGCACTTTCCACTTCCTTGAATCAATTCATATCCAGTATTCGTATTCATCTTTCGTTCAATATTACGTGTATCTAAATCGGACCATTCGAGTTTTTCACTTGTCCATACAGGGGAAGGAGGAATCATTCCTATATTTTCATTACTAAACAATGTTTTTTTAATCCATGTTATTGTATAGTCATGCATCTTAACATTTTCGGCAAATTCGCTTAAAACGGCTGGTCCATAAAAGCTTGATAATCCTGCATGATGACAAATAAAATGTGTAACCGTTGAATCGGAATATCCCATAAAGATTTTAGGATTATTTCTTATTATATTAAAATCAATGTAAGGCAAAATTCTTAATGATTCCTCACCACCAATATTAGAAATAATAGCTTTAATTCGTTTATCTTTAAAGGCGTTCATTAAGTCTTCTGCTCTTTTTTCTGGATGATTATAAAGATACTCAGAGCCTTTCAATGAATTTGGCATAGAAATCACATTTAAACCAAAATTATCCTTTAATCGTTTTTTTCCCAACTTATATCGCCATAAAATATCAGTATCCCCAGCTCCACCCCAGGATAAACTCACTGTTGCAACTATATCACCAGCCTTCAATTTTTTCGGCTTAATCAACTCAATCATTTTTACCACCTACATTTAGTATTTAAAAGTTTGAAATGGAGTTAATTTACACTCCTTTCTAATGACATCAATTCCGTTTGCTGATCTATCATATTTATTAGCAAATGATAACAAATTATTAATCACAGACTTATTTTTGTATTTGATTTGTTTAAGCACATTAGCAATAATAAAAGCAATTTGTTCATTAAGTTGCCCATTTAGCTTAACTACTCCAGCCACTCTTTCTCTAATCAAACAAAAACAATAAATACCAGAAGAACCAGATTTGCCAATAATATTATCATCTTGTAATAATATATTTGTTATTGAATCCTTACCATCAATGTACTCTGGATACTTGTGTAAAATATGTTTTATTCTAACTAAATGATGTTTTATTTTATTATCTCCTAAATTATAACAACCTAGATTATAAAATAATTTGGCAATATTCTCAATTGGCATTGCATAACAGGGAACTCCACACCCGTCGTAAGAAAGTAAGATATCAGTTGTATCACCAAAACACTTTAAGTAATCAACAAATATTCCTTGTACAGGATTACTCTCCATCCAATATTTATTGTGAGCAGCTCCATTAACTAATTCACTTAACAAATGAGTAACTATATGATTTCCTATGCATTGATGATATGCTTTAGATCTTATAGATTTTTTTTTATGCATCAATGTATATATTGTAAAAAAATCTATAGGAATAGAAGAATCACAAATAATTTCTTCCAGATTAATATGAGTTTTACAAATAAGATTAGATATCGTTCTCACACACTTTTGTTCAGATGTGTGGGAACTCATCATAATTGCTATTTCATCATCGGACAACATATATTTTTTATCTAAATTTTCATAAAGTAAGGGTAAAACATGTAATATCTTTTCTGTAGATCTCATAACAGTCATTTGTTTAGGATTCCCTACAACCATTTGACTACTATTTGTATAGTCCAAAACAAAAAGATTTCCATAGTATTGATTTTCTAGAACAGGTCCTCGATATTCATTTAATAATAATTTCATATTATTACTCACTTATTTAAAATTGTTTTTGATATGGTTTTCAAAATATTTTAATTTACCCGTTGTTTCATTCGGTATAATAGAAGATGGATAAGAAAAAAAACATTTTGCATCTTTTAACCCATACATATTTATTTTGGTAATAAAAAGACTTTCAATTTGATCCTGTGATACAATGCAATCACTTGACAAAACAAACGATACTAAAAATTCATTGATATCATTTTGTATTACTTGAAATTGCAAGATAGCATTAGAATAGATAAAATTAATCTCTTCAATTATTAGATATATAATTCCAGAATTTAATTGTCTATTATTTTCTAATTGAATATATTCTGTTACTCTACCTGAAAGAATTTTAATAATGCTTCCTTTATGCCCACATGGGCAACGGCTTTTTTCTTGTACTAATAAAGCTTCATCGTCCAACATATACCTAATTAATGGCATCGCTTTATTATTTAAGCTAGTAACACATATTTTTCCTTTTTCTCCTTCAGATACTGTATCATAATTATCATTAACTATTTCAACTACAACATTATCATTTAAAACATGCATATTCCCCTGCGGGCAACTAAAGGCAATCCCATAAGTCTCTGTACATCCATAATGATTTAATATCTTTGCATGAAACACTTCTTTTATTTTTTCTATTTGTAAAGGAGAAACATATTCTCCCTTTAATTCTATACAATTTATATCAGCCGTAATTGATAGACTATTATCTTCAATAAATTTAGCAAACATAAATAGAGAACTAGGCAAAGATAAAATATAAGAAGGATTGAAATCGTTTATACATTTGACATAATTTTTAAGAGTATTATAATCTGTACAAAACACATTTAAACTCAAATGCATTGAATCCTGAACACTTGGTTTTGTAGATAAATTCCCATTAGATAATCTAGAAAACATATAAAAATTACATGTTTTCATATCTGATCTAATATTGTAATACTTATATCTAAATTTTGCCATGGAAAAATTTGAATATATTATATCCTTTTTACTCTTATATATTGTTAATGGTTCACCTGTTGAGCCTGAAGTTCTTTCTCTTATCAGTTGATCATATCTATATTGATTTGAAACTAATGATAAGGCATTTTTTTGTATTGTTTGTTTTTTTAGTGGCGGTATTTTCACCAAATCTTCAGGACATTTTATGTTTAGCGGATTAATTGAATTTTTATTAAATAAATCCATATAGTAAGGTACTGTATTATAAGCATGCATAATAAGTTGTTCAATTGACATCATAACATTAATCTATAGCAAAAATGCATTACCTCCATATTTAATTAACATTATAATTTTAAGGGCAAATATTTTCTCCGTTAAAACGTAAAATCGTCTGTATATCACGAATATCGTTATGCCTTAATAAAAACAATAAAAATCGTTCTACTCCTAATCCAAAACCAGAGGTTTTGGCTGGATAGAGATTTTTCATTTGTACATACCATTTATATTCATCTTCATTTACGTTATGGTATTTTAGAGATTCTCTTATTTCTTTTACATTTTCACAACGTTCACCAGCACCAACCACTTCACCAATACCGAGTAATAAATCCGCGTTACAAGCATATTTAGTATTTTTATATCTGGCTTGATAAAAAGGTACCGAAATCCATTCATGATGAGTTAGCCAAACAACACCATCAAATAAATCAATTAGTTTTTGCTCTCCAGCATTAGTAATCATCGCAAAACCATGCTCATTATATTCTACATAATGTGGATCATTATTTAACTCTTTTATCGCATCGTATAAAGATATAGAAGGAAAATTACCATTAAAGGCAATCAACTTTTCAACATGTTCTGTTGTTCCGGCGATTTTTATAATTCCATCCTTGCAATGCTTTAACAATTCCATACATAAATAGTGTATATACCTGCCAACAATATCAATAACATCATCTAACTCACCAAAAATTTCCGCTTCGCTATGATAAAACTGACACAGATGACGTGCATCAGCCTTCTCACCACGAAAAGATGGCATTAGGTAATGAACATTATTTTCTAAAACCCTCATCATATATTCTAAATGAAATTGCATTGAATCTGCTAAATAAGTTGATACACCACACAAATCAACTTTTACAGGTAAAGAGTCACTTCCTAATCCCATTGGGCTCGTGCATGAGGTTGAAGTTACAGGTAAACAAACCGTCATTGCATGCTCTTGTTCAAAGAAACGATATGTTGCATGTACAAATTCATTCATAATTTTACCAATTTCTTTGTACCACTCACTATTAATTGCTTTTATAAAATGATCAGATGTATTTTTCCATGTTTTTTTGCTAGTAATTGTTTTCATATTAATTCCTCCAAATGTTTATTTTACTCTGCTATCTATTTGAAATATTTGCCCACTAATACCATTAATCTTATCGGATAACATCAATGTAATAAATTGCAAAAGATCTGCTAAAGCATATCTATAATCTAAAAGACTACGATTTTTTGCAATTTCTTGCTTTTCTTTATTATGTCTATTCATATCCGTTACAACAAAGCCGGGACATATAGCATTTACAGCTATATTATATTTCGATAGTTCCTTAGCTAATGCTTTTGTAAATCCTATAACTCCAGCTTTCGACGCACAATAATTTACTTGTCCTTCGCTCCCTTCTATTCCTTTTAATGATGCAATATTAAGTATTTTACCACATTTATTCTTTATCATATATTTTGAAAATATTTTACTACATAGATATGTACTTGTTAAGTTAGTATTTATAATATTGTTCCACTGTGCTAACGGCATTAGTTGTATAAGATTATCATCACAAATTCCCGCATTATTTATTAAAGCATCTATTTTATCAAATTTCTTTAATGTTTCATTGTATAGATGATTAACACCCTTTGGATTAGTTACATCGGCGCAAACACAAATACAATTAGAATTATATGAAATAATCTCCTTATAGAGTGAATGGGCTTCATCATAACTATTCCTATAATTGATAACTACTTTTGCGCCTTCTTTTGATAGTGTCCTTATAATTTCTTTTCCAATACCTTTAGAAGAGCCAGTAACAACAACTACTTTATCTGTTAAACTCACTAACATAAAATTACCTCAACTTTTCAATAATCATTTTTTTTAGACTATTGTATGAGGATAGTTTTTCAAGAATTAAGTTTTCGTCTTCTATCTCCATTTTAAATTCATCTTCTAATAATACAATTAATTGAATAAAATCAATTGAATTAAATCCAAAGTCATTTATAAGGTCTGTTCCATCAGTAATGCACAATGGATCCACTTTCTCTGAACAAGATGATATAACTGTTTTTAGTTTTTTCTCAATATCAATCATAATTATAACCATTCCTTTCTACTGGTTGAAAAATAAAAAAGCATATGCTATTGGTTAGAGTAATAGCTAAAAATAATAAATTCATATAATAGCATTATAACATTAATAGGAATTTATCATATAAATTAGTAACTTTCTACATGTATCCCTACCGAGGATATTTTAATATTTAGACTTAATATTACCTTGAATTCTCCCATAACTATTCCTTTAACCTGATTTCTTATGGTCCCTATTCATCCTTCCTTCTTTTTATTTTCCCATTATACGTTTTTTCTAGTTCGTCAACAAAATAAAACTTGGTTGGAATTTTATACGCTGCCAATTTATCTTCACAATATTTTTTAAAATCAGGAACATATTGCTTATCACGTAGTACTATTTTTGCAATAGGCACTTCTCCTAATAATGGATGACTCTCCGACAACACACAAACCTCTAAAACATTTTGATGTAACAATAGAATTTCTTCAATTTCTTCAGGATAAATATTAATACCTCCAGAAATAATCATATTCTTTTTACGTCCCGTCAAATATAAATAACCTTCATTATCTAGAAAACCTAAATCGCCTGTATATAGCCATCCGTCAATTATTGTTTGTTCTGTAATATCTTCCCTTTTATAATATCCCTTCATAACATTAGGGCCTTTCACTGCAACTTCTCCGACTTGACCTTGCGCAACTTCATTTCCAGCATCATCTCTTATTGAAACATTTACATTCTTAATCGGCTTTCCAACAGACCCTAACTTTCTATAAGCATCGCAAGGTAATAACGCTGTAATTCTTGGTGATGCTTCTGTTTGACCATATGTTTGCACAAATCCAATTGTAGAAAATTTGTCCATAATCAACGACAATTTCTGCTTGGGTATACTGCTTCCGCCAAAGAATATATACTTTAATGAACTGATATCATATTTGTCATGATAACGATAATTTAGAATCATAAGTAGGATAGATGGTACTGCCGTAAAGTTTGTTATTTTTTCCTCTTGTACTATTTTAAAAAACACATTAGGCATAAACAATCCATCATATATATATATGGAAGAACCCAAATACACCTGTGTTAAGAATTGAGCCGTATTACAATAACCAAAATACATCGGAATTGAAATTAACGTCTTATCATTGTTTGTTAATTCTAACGACTGTATGTTTGATTCAATATTTTTTATAATATTTCTATTAGAAAGCATAACCCTTTTCGGCATACTTGTTGTACCCGAAGTGTGCAACATAATCGCTACATCATCTTCAGATTTTGGAAAAATTAAATCACTTTTAGGAACAGGACAATGCTTTTGACCTGTTTGTATTACAGGCGTTCCATCTATTATTAAAATTGTAATATCATATGAATATTCTCTTAGCCTCTCCTTAAGTTTATCCAAGAACATGCTACTGGTAATAATCAAATCTATCTCACAGTATGTCAACGTGCTACACAGTTCTGGTGCCATGGTTTGCACTCCAATTGGCACAACAATACGATTAGCAAATAAAATTGAAAAGTAACTTATAGCGTATTCAATTGAATTTGGCAAGAAAATAGCTATATTTTTTGATGATTTTATAAATGGATACATTTCTTGTTCTAAAATCTTAGATTGTTTATACCATTGTTTGTAATTTATCTCTTCATTTCCCTTTTTTATCGCTACTTTAGAATTGTTTTTTTGTCTAATAAGTAAATCCTTTAATAACACTATCATCTTCTCCTATATAGACATATTAGGTTGATAGATTATTCTATCAAAACATTGAAGAGCATCTTTTGTTATTTGCTCAATGTAAGGATTAATATAAAAAACTGTATTTCCTTTGCGAAAAAGTTTAACTTCATGTGTTGTTACTTCTTGCTGTTCAGAAAGATATGATCCTTGTCTTTTGTACATAATTTGGTTATAATTTTTGCACATACGACTACATTTATTATTTATTACAAATTTTTCTCTTTCTTCTAGTTCTAACATACGCATCATACACTGACGACCAGTTGTTACATATCCAAAAGGTATGTACAGTGATAATGGCATATTAACTTCCTTACTTAAAAAGTCAAAACCTTGTGGCAAAAAGTCTAACTCTACTCTATTTATATTATTGTCTTTAAGAAAATTTTGATAATTTTTTGATGTTATACTAGGTCTTCTAAGATAACGTAAACCATCTTCACTAAATACATTTTCATAATCATTTTGACTCAACCTAGGATCTCGCAAAGTCTTATCTATCATTCTTCCTGCAATAATCTTTAAACTATTATATTTTTCTTTAATAATTCTATATACCCCCCAATCATTAAAGACAACCTCTGCATCAAATTGCTTTTGCACTAAATACATTAATAAGGACTCTATCTTCTTTAATCCATAATCTGAACATATTGGGGTAACTAATGTCATTTGTAAACCAAGCTCTTTTACCTTTTGAAACACAGTATTTAATTGTTCTTTATTTGGTAATAAATATTGGCAAAACTCACTACCAAAATACACTCGGGTAAGTGGATACTCTTTAATAAGTTCTATGCAATGCTTTCGGTATCCAATCAAATCTCTTTCCAAATTATTGTTACCAGATATTATGCACTCATTATTCCAATTCTCTAATTGGAACAAATCTTCTGTACGGTTAATTAATATAGCTAATTCTTTCATGTTTTTCTGTCACCTTTTTATACTGTCAAATAACATCTACTCTTTAAATCACACATTTCAGGTATTCCTAAAACCTTTTTTCCGTATTCTCTTATAGATGCAGCATCTTTTCCATTTTCTGCCATAGATATAGCCCTCTTAACATATCTAATCAAAGATAACTTTTCACCTATAGTTATACCTCTCCCGGATATTTTTAATGTAGTGATGTTTGACTGCTTAATCAACTGAGGAATTGCACAAATACCACACCCAACATATGGCCAACCATTAACTTTTGCATCCACCGATGGATAAGGTTTTGTCCAATTCTTAAAGCACAATTCATTTTCTGATAATTTCTGAATTTCTTTATATGTAAAATCCTTATCATCAGTACGATAATAACTATATTCCCATTGATCACAACAAAAATTTCCGACACCATGTAGGGCTTTACAATTCCCATCATCGTAGATACATTTTCCTTCTAATATAAAACATTCATACTCTATATTAGGCTCAGCATTTGTAATTTCTATAATTTCGTCTAACGTAATGTGTCTTGGAAAAGTAATGCGTGTTATACCCATCTCCTTAAAGAATTTAACAGCATAGGAGTTATAAATAGATTGGCATGTACTTAATACAAGTGAAATATCAGGATAATTGTTTCTTATATAATTAATTAAACCAACATCAGTGATAATGACACCTGATATATCTAACATTTTAATTTCATCCAAAATCATATTCAGTTCTTCATATGACTCTTGTGGATAAAAAAAGAAATTTAAAGTTACATATAACTTACAATTTACTTCTCTAACTTTATCAGCTAATTCCTTTAAATTGTTTATATCGGTAATGTTTTGACTAATACCATCCCTTTTGTTGTTAGAAATTTGCATTATTCTATATGTTCCATCTTGATATAAACTTTTGTTGTACTTCTTTATCCAGTAGTATGGTACATATCCACAAAAAACTCTTCGGCTCCAGCCTTTTTCAAAAGTTCAACTTCATTAGCGGTATTTACGGGTGTTAAAATTTTCATATAAATATTCCTCTCATATATATTAGACTCTTTAAAAAATACGTTCAAATCACAAAAATTGTTCATAAATAGGTCATTAGATATGAACATTCTCTTTCCAAATTTTATATAACAGTATTCGATTTCGTTAACAACACTTTCTATACCGTGCCATTAGGACAAAATTATAAAAAACAGTATTAAATCATTTGACTCAAGGATTACGTTGTTAAATTATATCTTAGAAACTAAATAGTGTTCTGAAATATTTATTTTAGCTGTTTTTATAAAATAATCTATAAAGATTTTAGGTATCCCAAGACCACAAAAATTCCATCAAGTAAAACAGCCATACAAAAAGAGTATACAAGGATGTTGTTTTGGCATATTAGAATCATGGAGCAAGAAAATACAATAGCACAAATTAAAGCTACAACTATTTTATAGACTATGAATTCCTTATTTGAAATCTTCTTGTTTGTGTTTGTAATTGGTGACAGAAGCACTATAATTATGCATGAAACTAATTCGGTTGGGATGATAAATATAAAATTAGGATATATAATAAATAATTTATAAGCAACTAAAAATAAAGTATTTAATATCACCGAAAAAGAAAAACAAATAACAAATTTTTCAGAATGTAATCCACCAGAATATTTTCTTATTAATCTAAAGACCAAAAAAAAGCATAGATTTTCAAAAAATAGTCCGAATGCCAATCCAATTATTAATGTAGATACAACATTTATTATAGATTGTACAGCTACAGTTGTTCCGTATCGATAAACGTTTTTCTTAGTCTCATCAATAAACCCGTGATTAATATAACAATCAACTAGTTTATTAGAAAGTAATTCTATTACTTTATCCACTTGAAATCATCAATTTCCTTAGGCTCTTTTGGCTGATGTATATAATAACAACTTGACGAGTTTGCAACATTGAAAAGAACCAAAGTTAAAACTCCTACAGATATCTTTGACAATAGATTAATAATTTTTTTCATAATATATCCCTCCTTTTTTGATAAATTTTAACATATTTTTTCGTTTATTTTATCGTTATGGCAAATTTGCATTTATTTAGGTCCAAAACGATAAAAAACAAGAATATATTCTAATAATTTTAATCTATAAGTGTATTAATTCAAAAATAATTTATAATTTAATTGTATAAGTGTATTTTTACACTTTTGCTTTGTTAACATTATGATTAATTCCTGCTATTCTTAATTTAAGGGGAATCCGTAATGAATATAGATTTTAAATTGCTTGGTAAAAGAATTACTCAACGAAGGCATGAACTTGGATATAAGCAATGCACCCTTGCCGAAAAAGCAGGGATATCCAACAATTATCTTTCTAATATAGAAAACGGTCGCTCCATCCCTAGTTTAGAAACATTTGCTGACATATGCATAGCATTATCAATAACTCCCGACTTTCTCCTTCTTGGAACCATTAGAACAGATAACATTCCGCAATCAATAATTAGCAATCTTAAATTATGTAATGATGAATCTTTATCGTTGATTGACGATATCGTTATGTGTTTTTTAAAAAATAAAAAATAAGATGACAAAAAGCCTTCTTTGATGTATAATGCATTCAAAGGAGGCTTTTTATGATTAACGTATTAGTATGTGATGACGATAAAATTATTACAGATAAAATATATAAATTATTGCAAAACATAAAGAATAAGTATAAAATTGATTTTTTTGTTGATATAAAAAGCAATGGAGAAACCGCACTTGATTCAAATATTTCATATGATATTGCAATTATAGATATAGAAATGCCTGGTATGAGTGGATTAAAACTCTCTGAAAAGCTAAAAAACAATAACTCAGATATAATCATACTTATACTTACATCATTTTCTGATTATTTAGATAGTGCTATGGATATTAATGTGTTTCGATACTTGTCAAAACCAATTGATATTGACAGATTTAATAGAAATTTTTTAGAAGCAATAAAAAGGTATAAACAAACTAGTAAACAAATAATATTGGAGATCTCTGAACAGGTTTATACTATAAAAACAAAAGATATCTTTTACATTGAGAATTTAAAACATGGTTCTATGATTGCAACTAAGTATGGTAATTATAAAACCAACAAAAAACCTCAAGAATGGTTTGAAATTATCAACCAACCAAATTGTTTTGCTTATTCTCATAAGAGCTTTCTTGTAAACCTTCAAAATGTAATTAATTTTAATAAATCTACAATTCTTTTTCAGGGATTACATGAAAATATTGAAATCCCATGTGTTTCACAGAGAAAGTACTCTAACTTCAAAAAAGCGTTTTTTAGTTTTGCAGGAGGTATAAAATGAAAGAAGCAATCTACATTTCCGTATATATTTTTGAGACACTAATCTCATATATGTATATAAGAAATAAATTTATAGCGAAAAGGAATAAATACTACTTAGCATTTTCCTATATAGGAATGTTTTTGATTCAATATTTCGTCAACTTCATTGGTATACCAAATCTAAATTTAATAACATTTTTTGCAACAAATTTCTTAGTGATTTTTTTGTGTTATAAGTCTAGTATCTTGCAAAATTTATTTAACTCATTTTTATTAACTGCACTTATGTTAACCACAGAATTGTTTGTGTTCTATATCTCTTCAGTATTAATACATACAAATCTTACTGATTATTCAATAAATGAAACAGTATTATTTATTCAAGGTGCAAGTTCCAAACTTCTTTATTTTTTAATAGCATATATAATATCTAAGATTTCAATAAAAGAAAGAGAATTCAAACTAAACAAAACATTTTATTTATTTATATTACCTATTGCATCTATTGTTTTGCTTTTGGGAATTGCTTATATTACAGAAAACTACAAAACACATAATTACACATATGCTATTTTTAGCATCTCTACCATATTGTTGATATATGCGAATCTTACAGTATTTTTAGTCCACGAATCTGTTATTAAGACTCAAAACGAAAACATGCAATTACAATTACAAACACAAAAGGCTGAAATTGATACAGAGTATTATTCTATTCTTCAAAATCAGTACGAAAATTCAAATATCCTTATCCACGATATCAAACGACATTTAATGTCAATAAAGGATTTAGCTGTTGAAAATGATTGTTCCGGCATTGATAAATATATTGATAATCTATATAGCGAATACGAAGTAAAGAATATAAAAAAATACAGCGAACACAAATTAGTAAATGCAATCATAAATCGTTATGCGATAGCATTCAAAGAACATCAAATTGACTTCTTTTGCGATATAAGAACGACAGATTTTTCTTTTATATCCGACAATGATTTAACTGCTATCTTGGACAATCTGCTCGAAAATGCTCTTGAGGCGAGTAAAAAAACAGAGAGCAAAAAAGTTGAGCTGTATATTTATCTAACAAATGTTAATTATATTGCTATTAATCTAAGCAATTCCTGCTCTGTTGCTCCGACTATCAAAAATGACAAACTTATAACAACAAAGACAAACTCTTCAATACATGGATACGGAATTAAAAGTATAAAGCGGATTGTTAAAAATTATGATGGTAATATGTCATTGGAATATGACGAAAATGATAATATTTTCTGCACAAAAATTGTCTTAAAAGCAACAGCTTACTAGGAAAAGATAAATCACCAGTTAGCATCCCTTAATTTATATTTCAAAAATTGCTTTGGAACTGGTTTGAAGTCCCATTACAGTCTATAAATAAAATGAACTTGATTTATTAATAGACATTTGATATAATATATTTGTAAGCATTAAACACACATTGGTTATTATTAGGAGGTCATTATGGAATATGCAGTATTATTAGCATTTTACGCTACCTTTTACATTGTAAAAGGTATACTTTCCGAAAAAGGCGCTATATCCGATGATGTAAATGATTACTGTAATAGTGCTATCGAAAGCTCTGCTGGAAACATTCATACCGAATTCACAAAATAATCATCGTACTTAAACAGGCACTGCCGTTCACAAAAATGTGAACGGCAGTTTTTTAATAAGCAGGGCAACCATACCCAAGTATTTCATAATGACCAATGGAATATGAATTTTCTTTACAAGCGTCGCCTGAGTTGCCTTCGATTGTATAAACTCTGCCGTTCTCAACTTTTTCGACTATACCTGTGTGATCGGAATTGCCGTCAAGTCCGTCAGATGACCAATCAAAGAAAATAATCATACCTGTTTGCGGCTCCTCTGAGCCTTCAAGCCATTGATTACGCTCCTTAAACCAATCTACACCCGTATCACAAACGGAGTATTTTGGTATAACTCCTGCGTCAATATAACCACACTCATTAGCACACCACGAAACAAAACAAGCACACCATTCTACACGAGAGCCAAAGCCGTACCAACTCCAATAAGGTTGACCGCCGACATTTCCAAGCTGCTCTATGGCAACATTTACAATTTGATCATCGCTATATGCTACACCGTTCAGAACGGCTGACCATAGAGCATTGTTTTCATATTTGAGGAGTTCTCGGCACATTTCCTTTTGCTCATCAGTAAAGCAATTACGATTCATCATAGATTCAAGGTCACGGTGAGAAACAGTAATATATAAAACAGTTTTCTCTACATTCTTCTCCACCTGCTTGATTTTACCGTCATCCTGTCGTTCATCAACAGTTTCTTTTACGGTTTTCTTTTCAGTTCGAGAGGAAATAGAGTTCATTTCCCAAAAGATATATTTCAAGTCCTGTAGTTTTGCTTCTGTCATTGTCGCAACCTCATCAGGTTCTTGTGTTTCTTCGGTGTCATTACTAACCATATTCTTTTTTACGGCATAAATCGCAACAACTTTCTTCCACTTTGCACGGCTGCCGGACATTTCAAGAATATCATAAGTATTACTACTCTTAATATCCTCAATGTGATGTTCGTAGTCCTCGTTGATTTGTTGTACTGCATCACGCATAGTTAATCCTGTGTCAGATTCTTCACCCGAAGCAAAAATGCCGAAAGCCGATCCGAGAACAAGTCCGATAAGACATATAACTATAATGACTATAAGAGCAACCCAACCTCCTGCCGCCATAGCGGCTACCAAAGTCTTAATGCCTGCAACCAATGCTTTGACCGCAGCTATAGCCGCCTTAACAGCTACCTTAGCTGCCTTTACAGTTGCCTTTGCCGCTTCTTTTGCCGCCTGCGCTGAACGCTTGGCGGCTTTAGCAGATGCCTTTGCTGTTTTCTGTGCAGCCTTAGCCGTTTGCTTTGCCGTCTTGATTGCCGCTTTTGAAGTTTTCTCGGCAGTTTTGACAGAGTTTTTAACGGTTTTTACTGTACCTTTCTGCGCTGTCTTTATGGTCTTAGTACCTGTCGAACGAGCAGATTGCTTTACTGTCTTGGAAGTCTGTTCAACGGCACGGATACTTTTCCGCCCACCACTGTATGCCTTCGAGGAAGTATTCCTGATAGATTTTTCAGCGGTCTTTTTAGCGGCATTTTGAGCAGAATCCTTAACTGTATTTTCAGCCTTATTCATTGCTCTGCTCTCAATGCGGTTTTTAACTTTGTCCTTTATCTTTTTTGCTCCGTCTTTTGCATTGCCGAGCTGCTTTTTAGTTTGGTGAGCTGTTTCTTCAACTCCACGCTTTGTGCCGGATTCAACTCTATCAGTAGCGTATTCATTAGCTGAATTTTCTTCTGACTGAGTAGAATGTTCAGCTTTATCCTTTGTCTGTATATATGCTGATTTCATACGACTTGAAGCAACCTTCGCTTTATCAAGCGTTCTGATTGTTCCTTTTACCGTATCTCTTGTTTTTATATCAGCCAAAATTTAGCCTCCTTTCAAATGTTAATTGATAAACAAAAAACTCTGATTGGTGTTTCTCCAATCAGAGTTTTTGTCTAATTATTTAGTTTGATAAATCAGAAATTAAAATATAATTAAACGTTCTTTTGCATTAATACTATTTCCGCGATCTCCAGCTCTAAGACTATGACGGCAAAACACCCGAATTTTTCAATGAAGTAACTTGAGCAATCAAGTCATTCATAATCAAATTCTTTACTCTAGCCCATGTAACACTTGAATCGGAATCATGCTCTGTTTTGCAACGTATAAGACATTTTTTCAAAACTTCTCTCGTGATATTTTCAAGCTCTCGTAATTCCAAATCCGAGATGTTTGAGCCATCACCTTCGTGTAAAGATTCAGAACGAAATCTGTAATAATTAAGAACCTTTTGATGAATTTGTCGAATATCTGCCGGAGCGTTTCCTAATAAAGCACTAATTCTATTGGCTAACATCTGCTTTTTTCCAGGTTGATTTTGAGGAAGGAGTGTCATTTCCAATGCCGTTGTATACTGTTCAAATCCAGTCGGAACATCAATCTGTTCTAATCCCCAAGAAAACTCATCAATGCTCTCCTTCAACAATGCATATGGTGAACCTGAATAATCACTAAGCCAATAATTACAAGAAATCACCTCTGCTTCGTTCAAGTCAAATCTATCATTTGCAATTGTATTTCGTGTTTGATTATGGCTACATTGATCTAATGTGCTTGAGAGAATTCCTCGTGAGAATGAATATTTAAAATATACATCCCTAAATCCAATATTACCAGACTTAAAAAGCCTAAGAAGATTAATTCTTTCGTTCAAATACGCCATTTCATCATGCATATGCTGTTCAAGCTTATCTGTACACATAATATCCCGATCTGTTATAATGGGCGTTGACGAGCTGAAACTTGTTCCGTGTATTTGAATTGTATCTGTCTTTTTTAAGCAAATAAAATACACGGTTTCATCTTCTATAATTCTTGAGCCAATATAATCTGTAATCAAATATCCTCTGCCATCTGTAATCTTTTCTTTAAATGGCAGCGAATCAAAACAGCATTTTTCAATAATATAACCATTGCCAAAAGAAAGATTACAAATACTTTCATCGCAACATATGATAATTCCAGAAATAGATACATTCACATCAATCATAATAATCTCCCTTAGTTTCACCCATTGGCTCCAGCGTTTTCTATAATTCCAATTTACATTACTAAAATTATATCAGACAAATTTAACTTTGTCTATGATAAATCATTTACACCTTTTTGCCACAACAACAAGTCTGCCATTGTTATGGGTGTATTCGCAAGTTGACAGCGTAAGGAGCTTATCACCGTATTTTGCAGTTACACCCGTTTCATAAAAGGAAAGTTCCTTGCATCTCTTTACAAAGTCGGTAAAGTGCTGCGGATCGTATGAATTTACAAACTCATAATACTTAAAGGATTTAGCGTCGTTCTCATCAACAGGAACGGCGAACACAGCAAGAATGTCATACTTGCCATTCTTATCAAGCGTATCAAAGCTGACCTGTTTATGTGACTTCCAAAAGTCTTTGCGTCTGAAAAGTTCAAGGTTTGCAAACATCAAGCCGTCGTTCATATGGTGAGCGTAAATAATAACATTGTCCGACGGATCTGTGACATTACAATTAGCCTGAACATAAGGACATCCGTAAACAGAATTGTTTTTGTAAAAATCTCGGCTCAAATAATAGTCGGGATCGTTAGGTGTCTGCATAACGGGGTAATTGATATTTGTTCCGTCAATCTTTATCCAACCTACCATATCGGAGTTACTTGCAGAAGTCATTGTATTGGTATGGCTCTGTGTATCGCCGTTATTTGAAGGTACAGTATATGGATTGACCTCGGCATCGGTGCTTTCTTCTGTGTTTTCCTCTGTAGCTGAAACACTTTCAGCTACGGTTTCGTAAAGTTCCTGCACTTCTTTTGATTCAATCCTGCCCTTGATGTGAAAATAGGTGCTTATGCCGCAAATGGCAATAAGCACCGCAATCAAAGCTATAAATATTTTCTTGTGCATATTGATTTTCCTTTCTTAAAAGCCGCGCGAAGGCTACATAGTAGCGCCTTCGCCCGGCTTTGTTGTCATAAGTCTGTAAAGCTGAGTATTTTTCGGGAATTTATTTGAGAAAGGTACAAGGGAGCTGCCGACCTTAATAAGTCCGTGTCCCGCTTCAACATTCGTAATATACGAAAGCTGTAAATCGGAAATATTGAGCAATCTTGCAAGTTCCTCTCTGTCGGTTGATGCCTGATTGAGCATTACGATAAACTCGGAGTTAGCAAGCATAGTTCTCGCTGTGTGGCTCTGTAAGAGGTCATCGACATTCTGAGTAATGCCCGTCGCATACGCACCGTATTTTCTCACACGCTTCCAAAGGGTAAAGAGAAAGTTTGCGGAATACTCGTGCTGAAACAAAAGATAAATCTCATCAATGAAGATAAAGGTGTTTTTACCTTTCGCCCTGTTCTGCGTAATGCGGTTAAGAATGCTGTCAAGGACTACAAGCATACCGATAGGCATAAGCTGTTTACCGAGGTCGAGAATATCATAGCAGATAAGGCGATTGTCAGTATCTACATTCGTATGCTTTGCGAATGTATTGAGCGAGCCGTTTGTAAACAACTCAATAGCAAGTGCAATTTCCTGTGCTTCAGGTTCGTCCTGTTTTAAAAGCTCCGCACGGAAGTCCTGCAAGGTAGGTACTGCACCCGTGTAATCGTTCTGCTGATATGTGCGGTAAACCGAAGCCGTACATCTGTCAATAATAGACTTCTGCTTTGCTCCGAGATTTGTTCCGCCGATAAGCTGTTCGCAAAGCGACATAATAAACTCGGATTTGAGAATAACAGGATTAGCACCGTCGCCGTATTCTTTGTTCATATCCATAGCATTGATATGATTTCTTGATGTTGAGGATATATTGATAACCTCACCGCCGAGCGCCTTTACAAGCAAGCTGTATTCTCTTTCAGGATCGAGGATAATAACATCTGCGTCTGTTGCAAGAATTTCATTTATAATCTCTTCCTTTGCGGCGAATGATTTACCACCGCCTGATACACCGAGGATAAATTCGTTACCGTTAAGCAGCGACTTTCTGTCAGCAATAATCATATTCTTTGAGATTACATTCTGACCGTAATAGATTCCGTTATTGTGGAATATATCCTGAACACGGAATGGCATAAGTACGGAAAGTGATTCCGTTGTAAGAGTACGGAAAGAGTCTATCTTTCGTACACCAAACGGCAAAGCCGTATTCAGACCGTCCATCTGCTGAAATTTGAGGACAGCAAACTGACAAAGATGTTTTCTTGCTGTTGTAAGGAGCGCTTCTGTATCATTGTCAAGCTGCTCCTTCGTGTCTGCCGTGTGTACCATTGTCAGCACACCGAACATCATACGCTGGTCACGGGTAGTCAGGTCATCAAGAAATTCCTTCATTTCCTTTTTCTGCTGTTCCATATCATAAGGAACGGTAGCCGAGAAATTATTGTTTGCGTTCTGTCTGCGCTGCCAATTCGTGATATTGGTTTCAACACCGAGCAAACGGCTTTCTGCTTCTCTCACGGCTTCATCTGTCGGAACGGGTACAATATCAATGGACAGCATAAGGTTACGGTTAAGTTCGGTAAGTTCCGTAATCATACTGTCTTTAATGTACGAAGCGTACTCACGAAGGAAAATAACTCTGCCGTATCTGTCACCGATTTTGAAATAATCCTTATCAAACTCCATTGAATCGGGACAGATATAGTCCTTAAAGCTGTGTCCTTTCTTGCGAGTTTCTTTAATATCGAAGTGGAAAGAGCTTTCTTCTCCGACACGGTAGAAGTCGTGGAAAATGCGAAGTCGCTCGTCAGTTTCAAGTTCTACGCACTTACTGCCGAGCTTGTTAAGATGGGTTATCATATCATTACCCACACGGTTGAAGTAATTGCGAGCTTCTTCAATGTTCTTTTTACAAACAGATACCGTGATATATTTATCCTGTACCATTGAATTTGCTCCCGTTGCCTTATCAAGCAACATCTGATTATATTCCTTGCGGTAGATGTCAAGTGCATCGCCCTTGAGGGGAATCAGAATTGACTTCTCAAAGTCACGGCGATTAAGCCTACGATTGTTAATGGTAATCTTTGTTGTAGCACCGCTGTCAAAAGAATTGAGAAGTTCTGAATATTCAAGGAACATTTCTTCCTTGTCCTCTCGACTTGCCACAGCATAGTTTATATCCGAAAATTTAAATGTTTTGGTAAACTTGTCTTTACCAATCTGAAATATGCCGTCATCATAAATGGCGGTAATCGGAATTACATCCTGAACACCTTTCGGAACGATAAACTTTTCCTTGTCCTGCTTAAACAGGTTTCTTAATGTTTTAATCATTGGATTTCATAGCCTCCTTGTTTTTCTTGTCAATATACGGTTTCATCAGCTCGTAGTAGGTATTTGTAGATTTGAATGTCAGCTTTTTAGGGGTAAGAAACTCTGACTTCACCCAAGCTATTAAAAACTTTTCTGCGGTCATACCGTTGTACTTAATGAAGCCGAGAGCAGCAAAGGGAGCTGCTGCGAGAATACACACCCACGATACTGTTTCTGTACCTAAATACGGCTTTAGAAAAAAGAACACGGCAACCGCTACCACACAAGCAGCCGCAGAAAAAATGATCTGTCTAAGCGACAGACCAAAAAATACTGCTTCTGTATAGTTGCGGATTTCTCTATTGATTTTTACCTCCATTAGTAAATTCCTTTCTTTATAGATTAAAGTCCCATCATTTCACGAATGATACGGTCAGACATCTTAATAGAGCCGACAAGGACTAACATATTAAATAACAGTTCACCGATATATGCCCATACCTGAGTAACAGCCGATGCGTCGGCATCTACAACAGGCGGTGATGAAGCAAACAGTGAGAAGATTATACAAGCGAGTACAATAACCGCACCTTCAAGGCATACCGCACAATAACTCTTGATAAAGGACTTGCCGACATTCTGCGAAGGCTCTCCTGCAAATGTTGAAAGCGGTATAGGTGCGAGCGCTGTGTACATATACAACTTGAAAAATCTACTGTAAACGCTCATAATCATAATGAACGACATTAGTGTAATGAAAAGTCCTCCGATCAGAGTTACCGCCCATAGCGGAATACTCTCCCAAAAGCCACAATCTTCAATAGCTGTTACCATTTCTTCGGGCAATACCGTTTGATTGGCTGTTCCGAAGCCTGCTGCGGTCATAATCGTTGAGATTGTACTCTGAACGATAGTGAACAGCGACAGCATAAGCTCCATTCCGTAAGTGATTACAGCTTTCGCTAAAACAAATCGTACAAACAGTTTAAGTGCGTGTTCAGGCTTCTTTACCTCTGCAAAACTGCCGCAAGTCTTTACCATACCTACGACAAAGAAAAGAACGAGCAAAGCTAAACCGATACCCTGAACAGCCGTGTTTATGTTTTCAATTACAGTCCAAATGCCGCCGCCTTTAAAGTCTTGCGGCGATGTTGATACGAGCGTCCAAATCTCTCCGAGCTTGGCATTCCAAGTGTCCAATGCGTTCTGTAGATTCTGAACAACCCAATTATCAGACATAAAGCACCTCCTTAAAATTTATGGGTTATGGCCGTAATGCTCATACCCCTTTGTCTTTTTTACGAGCCGATAATGAGGTTAAGAATTTCCTTTGCAAAGGTGATGATTACACCGCCCGCAAGGGTAAGGAAGCCGTTAGCTCTCTGTGACGGATCGTGTGATTTAAGCGAAAGACCAACCTGAACAATACCAAAGCCGAGCAGGATAAGACCTACGGCACGAATAAGTCCGAAAATAAAGGTTGAAAGGTTGTTAATTGCTGTAAGTGGGCTGCCGTCATCTGCGGCAAAAGCTGTTACCGTGAAACAGCATACGGCAAGTACAACCGCAAGCACGATTGCACAATAGACACGAAAACCTGTCTTGACCTTGCCCTTCATAGGCAGGCGATTAGCTTTCTTTGCGTTAGCATTGTTAAAAAGTTTCATTATAAAAATCCTCCTAAATATGATAAATTTCTTGTAAGTCCTCGTCGGACAATAATTCATAACTTGTATCGGATATTTCAATATCCTCAAAGTCAAGGTTAGCGAAATCGCCAATAGAAATTGTGGCAACATCATCTCTAACTACACCGTGTCTGTAAATATCGGCTTTACCATCAGCCGTTAAGCTAACATTCGGGTGCTTCCAGATGTCATACTTGAAGTCTTTGATTGGTCGCTCACCTCGGATAAAAAGAATTGCGTATTGGTTATCAAGCAACCTGACTTCATCAGGTGTCATAAGCTCTCTACCGCTGATTTGGTAATTCGTTGAATAATTACCGCTTCTGCCTGTACTTTTACCATAGGTGTTTGTATCAATCGTTTCTTTGCCGAGCAATTCGGAAACATACTTGTGTGTACTCTGTTCATTACCGCCCAAATAAAGAAATTCATCGCAGTTACCGACTATTGATTCCCATTGCTTTTCAAACAGAGCTTTAAGCTGTGCCAAGTTCTGCAAAATGATACTGACCGACACTCCACGGGAACGCATAACCGAAAGTATTTTATCGAAGTCGTCAGGGAGCGAAACATTAGCAAATTCGTCCATAAGAAAATGAACGGGTATCGGCAACGTTCCCCCGTGAATATGGTCGGCTGAATAGAATAACTGCTGAAATAACTGAGTATATAGGATTGATACTAAGAAATTGAAACTCGAATCGTTATCGGGAATAAGGGCGAATAACGCGACCTTTTTCTCACCCATAGATGGTAAATCAAGCTCGTCTGTCGAAGTTAAAGCCGCAAGGCTTTCAAGGTTAAACTTTTCAAGTCGTGCGGCAAGTGTAATCTGTATTGACTTTAATGTTTTAGCTGAGCCTGAATGATATGCCCGATAATATTTGAGTGCGATATGGTCAGGGTTTTCATATTCCAAATCGCTGAACAGATTATCAAGCGGGGACGGGAGAGGATTGTCGTCGTCCTCAATATCTCCCGCTCTGAGCATTTCCATTACCATAGAAAAGTTCTGTTCTTCTTCGGGAGCTTCATAGTGCAGATAGAAAACTAAAGCGAGAAGTAACATAGAAGCTGCCGTGTCCCAAAAGGGATCGTTGCTCTGTGAGCCTTTAGGGGTTGTACTTTTAAAAAGATTTGTTACCAAACGCTGAATATCGTTGTCGCTCTGCAAATATACAAATGGATTGTAACAATGGCTCTTATCCATTGAAATTAAATCAAGCACACGCACCTCATAACCCTTTGCTTCAAGTAATCCGCCTGTATCTCGCAATATCTCACCTTTCGGATCTAAAATTACGAAAGAGGTATTAGCCTGCATTAAGTTCGGTTTACAGTAAAATCGGGTTTTACCTGCACCTGAGCCACCGCAAACTAAAGTGTTGAGGTTTCGTCTGTGCTTCTGTGCATTGATACCAATACAGACATTCTGCGTCATCAGCTTGTTATTTGACGGCGGTGATTGACAGTATTTTTTATTAACGGCTTTTGCATTGCCCCACTTTGCAGAGCCGTGTTCTTCTCTGCAACGGTAATTTTTGAGAGTGGAAAAGCAAACTCCTATTGCCATCCCGTAGGCTATAAGCAAAATGAGGACAGTTTTCAAGCTGTCCTCACAAAGCTGAATATTAAAGGGGTTACTAAATGCGTTTGTAAGTCCCGTTATAATCTCTGACAAACCGCCCTTTAGAAACGGAGCGATAAGTAAAGCTAACCATATAACGGGGACAACACCGATTGCAGAGAGTACGATAGCAGATTTTCTATCGTTATCTTGCATCGTCCCTATCCCTTTCGATTACCTTGATTCTTCGGTAAGGGGCATTACCGACTTTTACAATAAGGTCATCAACGGCATTTGTCGTTCTGCCTTCTTCAAGCAAGGTATTTCTTTCATCGTTAAGGGACTTGATGATGATGCTGTGTTCGTTATCGTCGAGTGCGATATGATAATATGGCTCTTTCATAACAAACACCTCGCCGTTTATCTCTCACAATTTTGTGAGCGTTCCTGCTGCTGACGGTAAAGCTCATCGGAAACACGGGAGTAAATATCGCTCATTGCTGTTCTCGCTTTGGAAAGCTCTGCACGGACTTCTTTCGGCTCTTTATCCTTCCACTCTGTGGGAATACGGTCAACAGCGAAATTCTTGGTGTCAACACCGTATTTTTTACAAAGCATATATCCTATACATACCGCCTGAAAGCCCATATCTTTTCTGCTGAAGCTATCGCTCATTCCTGAAAGCTCTGCGTAGCCGAGTTCCAGGGCAACGCCCTGAAAGAGCGCTACGCTGTCACCGACACCTCTCTTTATGAAAAGCGTATCCTTATCGTTATCGTAATAAGCAGCCGCTTTCGGATCAGGAAGTTCGTCAATGCTTTCAATATTAACAGGAGATGTGTTAAGCATTACTGTAACAAGATTCTTTGGATCACGGTTGACCGTAGGAGCAGGCTGTCGTCTACCGTTAGTCTGTGAAACATCAAAAGCCTTTTTGACATTATAGGAGATACCTGTTGTGCCGTCTGCCTTTGTGTAGTCCACAGGCTCAAGAATAGAAATGTTTTTTGCTCCTTTCTTGATTCGGATATTATCATCACGCCAACCGTTAAAATCCTTTAGCTGTGTAGCTTCGGGATACTGCTTGTAAATAAGCAGGGCATTAGCCGCAGAATATCTGTCCATACGAGCCTGAGTATCAAGATACTTCTGAAACTCGGCAGGATTGTTTACTATATCAGTAATTGCTGTGTCAACAAGCTGATATACTGCCTCTTTCTCTGCTTTCTTTGCTTGTGCATATTCTTCGGGCGTGAGCTTCGGTTTAAAACCGTTTCTTCTTGACTTGAAATCGTTAGTCATAAAATTTACCTCTCTTTCGGTTTACTATGTTTTTGTTTGTATTTCTTTTTGGGCTGTCTGTGTTTTGTCTGCCCGTTCTTCTTAGGAGCTTTCTTTTTCTCCTGAAGGGGTTTAGGCTGATAGCGTTCTGCTTCTTTCTGTTGTCCTGCTGCCTTATAGCGTTCAAGTTTTTCCTTAACAGAAGGTTTCTTTTCGTTGGACTTGGAAACACCCTTATCAGTGTGCGTATCTGCCTTGTCTAAGTCGTGCCTTGACTGAGGGTTTTTGTCGGTCTTGGCAGCATCGGGGTTTTCGTGGGAGTTGCTTTCCTTTTTTGTCGGCTCTCCCATAGCTTGCTCTACGATAAGCTCGCCCTTTGACTTTGCAGGCTTCTCAACCTCAACCGCTTCACGGTCAGCAACAGCCTTTTCCGCTCCCTTAATAATGGAAGCCTTATCAACCTTGCCAAATTCAAAGCGGTCAACAATTCTCTGAATTTTAGAAGCGTCATCTGCACGGGCAATAATATCAACGGTAGAGTTCGGAGCTTTACTGTTCTTGTCACGCAAGACGGTATAAAGAACACCATAGCGTTTAGCCTGCTCGGTGAATTTTTTTAAGTCCTTGTTCTGAATGGAAAAAACTTTAAGTTCTTTGCCGGACTTAATCATATTGGTAAGTCTTGCTTTGCCTTTAGTTTTAGATTCTTGTTTCAGAGTTGCGGCAAGCATAAGATACAAGTTTTTCGCTCCTGAACCTGTCAGCTTGGCGACTACTTCAAAGCCTTCTAAATACAACTTGATAATCTGTTCAGCAGCATCACCGCCGTTGTTCATATCTTTGGCTCTCCTTTCTTTTAGATTTTTCTTCCTCTGCAAGCACTTCTTCAAGATGGGTTTTGAGTATTCCCGACCTATCCGCAATACCGTTGCAGAGCTTTACTTCTTTACGAAGTTTTCGTAATTTTTCTGTGATTTGAGAAATCTGTTCCTTTGCCTGTGACAGCTCTACATCATCAATCTTTGTTCGTATCTTTTTTCGCAGGTGTGTTCTGTCGGCAGTAAGGGTTTTAATCTCGTTCTCAACAGAGGATTTATAATTAAAAAGCTGCTCGTCGGTTTGAATACCGTGTTTTCCGAGCAGCCTTGTTTGTTCGCTCAACTCATCAATTTTCAATAGTTCCTCTTTGAAATAGTAATGAAGCCGAGCATTATTCTGTTGTTTATATCTCGGTAGTTTTCCGAGTCGATAAAGATAGTAAAGATAAAGACCGTATAAGCCACCGATTTTTTTAATCTTATCCTCTCGTGTCGGAAGTCGGTACTGTCGGATAACAACCGTAGCTCTTTGAAATGGGTACATATCAAAGCGGCTCATATTTTCGTGAAGTCTTTTGCGGATAGCGTCATATGAATAGTTCTCACCGAGGTTTATTAGTCTGACAGGCTTCTTATATCCCTGCGGAGTAACCGTCCAATATTTTCTACTTGGACTTAACTGATAGGTATATCCCATATCACGCAAAGCATATTTGAAGTCCTCGATACTTTTACAATGTTCAAGTGCCAAGTCGATTGCCTGTCGTAGTGTACTGTAACGAGTAGGCATACCCGCTTTTTCTTTGTTGTAGTAGTATGAGGATTGCTTGCTCCTGTTTGGAGTGGGGTTATAATACAAGCCGTAATCCCGACAAATTTCATCAGCAATATGTCTGAATTTAAACCATACCTTTTCATCATTTTGCAAACGCTTTCCGTCAACATATGAAACAGAGTTTATTACAAAATGACAATGCAAGTGCTTTGTATTCAGGTGAGTAGTAACTAAAACTTGAAAACGCTTTCCCCACACACGATTGGCAAATTCCATACCAACTTTCTGTGCGAGTTCGGGAGAAATATTCTGTTCCTTAAAACTAATATACCCGTGATAGGCTTGGATGCCGTCGGTCTTTCCGTACTGTTCTTTTACGGTTACAAATTGGTCACGGGCAGTTAAAGGATTGCAGTTTATACCCTCTACGAAAAATTCACGCTCCGTTTTTTCTTCGTCCTTTGCATAAGCAATAACATCGGCGAGTGCTTGATATTGTTTTTCCGTGTATTGAGGACTACGAGTTTTCTTCGGGTTGTTAGCATAATCTATAACAATTTTCAGATTGTTTTTTACTGACCAAAGCTTTGTTACTGCCATTTCAAATCAGCCTTATCAGGTCTTAAAAAGCACCGCTCAATATCAGCCTGAAATCTGTGCCAACGCTCCGCTTCACGGTAGAGCATTGGAGTGTCAACGAAACCAAGCGAGTGTGCCTTTGCAGCAAGCTGATTGATATTGTTTCCGATTGCAGACAGTTCTCGCATAGCTTCATAAAATCGGTCATCAGGCTTTTGCTTCGGCTCATATCCTTTAAGTAATAGTCGGATAATGGCAACCTCTGAAAGACAAGTGCATTGTGCTTTTTCTCTCAGGTCTTGTGCTTCTTCCCTTGATAACCAAAACTGTTTTTTAACTCCCTTCCTCATAAGTATCAACTTCCTTTTTTTCTTTCATCTCGTAGTGGTTTAATCGGTTGATTTGCAACAAACACATCATAGTAACACCGATGAAGCCACCGAGAAAGCATCCAAGTATAAATAAAATAAATCCGTGCATAATTTAGTCCTTCCTTTTGTGGGGTATTAGGGGCGACCCCTAACGAGCGTTTTTACTGTTTTGCTCCATTGGGAGTACAAACAGTCTGCTCGCTAAGATTAAACATCTATCTTTGAGGTTGCCCATTTTCATAAGAATCAGCGTTCAGTATCACGCTCTTTAGGTTTAACCTGATACACTTTAATCTCATCGTTCTGCTTATAAAATCGTTCGGGATACTTAAATTTTTCCCTATATTTTTCCTCCAAATCTTTCGGTAACTCTTTGAAATCTTCGGAGTTAGCAGGAGCGTAAGCGATAAAGAAATCTCCTGCGATTATCTCTATCATCTCCTTGCTTCCTTCTGCGTAGATGGCTCGGTTGAGAGGCGAGCCGTTCATTTTCCCTTCTTCGTTACAGATGATTGCAACCTCGTCCTCAAAGGGCATATATTCCTCTATACACCCTCCGACAAGTTTCTGCATTGCGTCCCAAGTGTTGTCAATGCTAACAGTTTTCGGATAATGATTTGCCTGAACATACAGAACAGTAATCATATTTTTACTGACAATATTCTCTGTCAGCGATGGCTCAAAATCAACCTTTTTGAAGCCGAAAGTGTCGCAGAAATAAAAGCCTTTTTCTACTTCGTTATCTTCAACAACTTCAACTATATCTGATACCGAAAGTGACCTACCACGATAACCTTCGGGGTGATTGGCATTGAATTTACCGAAAACATCTTCAAGTGATTTGCAGTCAACATCGTCGCTGAAAATTTTGTCATAAATCTTGCTGTCAACCGCAGAATTGCCCTGTGCTTTTTCAAGATACTTTGAATCAACGAACATTACTCTGTGCGCATCACGCTCTCCGTTGACCTGATAAATGTTAATTTTCATTATCTCATATAGCTCCTTTCCATAGCTTTTTGCTTTGAGATATTAAGTTGAAAACATAAAAAGTCGTTGAAATCTTTGCCTTTTGGCGGTGGTAAATCAACGACTTCATATTCATTTTTCAGCCTATTTTTTAGTGCTGTAGCAGCTTCTCTGCCTTTGCTATCGTTATCAAAATGGATAGCGATTCTTGTTGTGTGTGGGTGGTCTTTCAAATAATTAGCAAGGGCAGCAGGTACTTTTACAAGTTCCTTTTTCTTGTTCGGAGAGTAAATTCCTGCAAGAGATAACAGATTGTGTTGTCGGTAATCATAGCCATTCATTTTCAATAATGTTGCGTAAGATAATAGGTCAATCGCACATTCAAAAATGTGTACCGTATTATTGTTACCATCAGCCAAGCGAAAAGAATAATTCTTATCACTACCCGAACAATCACCTAAAATTCTCATACCGCCTGTCGCACGATAAGCTGCATACCTCGGCTTGTTTTCCTTGTCAAAGCCCACAAAGACTACATTATGATACGGAAGGCTCTCGAAAATCTTACCTTGTGATATGCAATAATCTACTATACCTCGGTCAATTCCTCTGCCGCAAAGATACCTAATAATCACTCTGTTGGAAGCACTTTTATCAGGCAGAAGTAAAGGCTTTGGTGAAGTATTCTTTTTCTTTTCAATGTAAACGGGCGGTGTGGCAGCACACTTGCCGATGATTGTTTCAACTGCTTCGACAAAGCCAATCCCACGGACTTTAATAAGGTAATCGAGGGCATTGTAGCCCCCGATACCTTTAGACCACCACATCCATTTTCCGTTGGAAATTTTAAGGCTGTCGTGGGAGCGTGTTGTGTATGTATCACCTGAAAATTTTACAAGTTCCTGTGGCTCGTAGTTTTGCAAGTAGGTCAGCAAGTCCATTTTTCTTGCTTCGGCTACCGCCTGTGGATCAACATACGGCATTTCGCTCACCTGCTCTCAAGCTGCTGATTTTTCATTTCACGCACAGCAGATTCCGTGCGATTCTTGATTGTGTCACGAAGCATATCATTGTAGCTGAAATCGTTGTGTAGCCACTCGCTATATAAACTGTCGAGAGGATACTTCTGTCTGTGTAAAGCCTGTGCTTCCTTCTGTGACAGTTCCATTTCAGCAAGGCAGGAAAGTAAATCCTGCTTGATAACTTTCTCGTATGAACGCTCTACAATCTCACTGACAGGGAGTTTCTGTAGGTTTTCAAGAAACTCATTAAATTCGTTTGAAGCCTTCTTGTAAAGCAGTTCGTTGTAATCAACATTGTTCATAATTTCATCTCCTATCTTTCTCTGTCATTTCTGTTTCTTGTGGGTGGAAGTTCACCCTCGTCAGGCTCTCCGCCTACAAGTTGTGTATTGCCTTTGTCCATATCCAACAAAGCATTAAGTTCACTTAAACGAGCCATACTTGCTTTTAATTCTTCCTCTTGCGGGAACGGCTTTTCCACCTCAACCTTTGCGGTTTCGAATTGAGATTTTGTGTTTTTAAGCTGCTCAATCGCTTTAGTTAAGCGGCTCTCAATATTGTCAATAGCGTTGTCAATACGAGTGATATTACCGTAAACATCTAAACCGAGAGTTACAGAGTGCGTAAAATGCCCTTTTAGATTTATCCCGTATGTACGCATAACAGTATCAAATTCAAGCTCCATTTTGAAACCTCTGTACTCGCCAAGAGGTGTCGGCTCAGGTGTAGATTTAGCCTTGCAAGCCTCAATGATAACCTGACCTGCTTCTGCTTTTTCGGTGTAGTTATAATCATTGATAACCATACCTACAAAGCTATCATCATTGCCTTTTGGGTGTGCTTTGGCAATCTCAAGGTCAGCCTTTAATCCGTCAACTCTTGCCGTAAGGAGTGCGATTTCCTGCGGATAGAATTTAATGATTTTGTCCTCAAGGTCGTACTTCTCGGAGAGGTAATTTGACTTATATAAACGGAGTTTCTGCACCTGAATATCCAAGTCCATTTTCTCCTTAATATACGGATTGCCCGTCGCAAGCATTTTAATCTCGGCATAGGATAATGCTGTTTCGTCTATATCCTCGGCTGAACGCACAGGAGATTTTGAGGTCATAATCTGAGAAGAAAAACGCTGTTTGCCCTCGACAAGCTGATAAAGATATGCGTCGAAAGTTTCCTCAGTAACATACCTATAAATATCAACATCGGAGTTTTCATTACCCTGTCGGATAATTCTTCCCGAACGCTGTTCAAGGTCAGACGGTCGCCACGGACAATCTATGTCGTGCAAAGCAATCAACTTGTTCTGCACATTAGTTCCCGCTCCCATCTTCTGAGTAGAGCCGAGCAAAATTCTAACTTCGCCTTTACGGGTTTTCTTGAAAAGCTCCTGCTTTTTAACCTCAGTATTGGCTTCGTGAATAAAGCGGATTTCGCTCTCCGGCACGCCTCGCTCTATGAGCTTTCTTCGTATATCCGTATAAACGGAAAACTCTGCATCAGGTTTTGGAGTGGAGAGATCACAGAACACAAGCTGCGCCGATTTTTTGTCGGCGTTCTCCTGCCAAATTTTGAAAACATTATCAATACAAGCGTTTATTTTGCTACCCTCAAAGTCAGGGAGCAAAGGGTTAATCATACGCTGGTCAAGGGCGAGTTTTCGTCCATCATTGGTTATTTTCAGCATATTATCTACGCTTGCATCTATCATATTGTTTCGCACCTTTTCGGCTCGTTCTCCGAGGTCTGCTACCATCTCTTTTTGAAGTTCAGACGGTTTAACAGCTATGTTATGGTAGTGAGCTGTCGGGGTTGGTAGATTGAGCATATCTGCCGTTTTAATATCCGCAATTTCCTTAAACATTGCCATCAATTCAGGCAAGTTATAGAATTTGGCAAAGCGTGTTTTAGCACGATAGCCTGTTCCTTCGGGGTCGAGTTTGTCAAGATACTTTTTGTGGATTTTCTAAATTAAAC
>ERZ827186.628-NODE-628-length-37863-cov-3.564748_pt1 | contig 37863 bp, 31 predicted proteins | sample MGYA00519918_ERZ827186 | MGnify/ENA primary metagenome ERZ827186 (study PRJEB31778, sample SAMEA3449275) | human gut metagenome | biome: human gut; feature: human-associated habitat; material: faeces | place: United Kingdom | collected 2010/2012 ...
AATGCGACCGATAAGCTCGTTGGCTTCCTCGATTATAGTAAGGTCAGCGGTAAGGTTCATGTCAAACACGCCTTCAAAGCCCAGAGCCTTGAGAGCGGCAACCATCTTGCCCTCGCAGTCGGTGCCGGGTTCGTAGCCGAAGCATTCGCCTATCTGGGCACGTACCGAAGGAGCGGTGCAGATGAACACATGCTTATCGGGATCCGCAATAGCCTCACGGACCTTATCGGTATCGTCTCTCTCATAGAGCGCCCCCACGGGACATGCGACTATGCACTGTCCGCAGTTGATGCAGGAGGTATCCGCAAGCGGCTGCTCAAAAGCGCAGGCGATGTGCGTATCGAATCCGCGGTCGTTGGCGCCGATAACGCCGATGCCCTGCATTACCGAACATGCTGCGACGCAGCGACGGCAAAGAATGCACTTGTTGTTGTCACGTATTATCGGTGACTTATCGTCTATCTCGTAATGGTTGACCACACCGCTGAAACGGTGCTCGTCAACGCCGTACTCGTTGCAGAGTTTCTGAAGCTCGCAGGTCGTCGAACGGACGCAGGAGAGGCAGTGCTTCTCGTGATTGGAGAGCACAAGCTCAAGGTTGGTCTTTCTCGCGTTGAAAACAGCGGGAGAGTTTGTGCGTATAGCCATGCCCTCGGTCACGGGGTAAACGCAGGAGGCGACCATACGGTAGGGTCTCTGATTCTCGGAGACCTCAACAAGGCAGATACGACATGCGCCGATCTGGTTGATATCCTTGAGGTAGCAGAGAGTGGGAATATCTATATGGGCAACTCTCGCCGCTTCAAGAACGGTCATGCCCTTATCCACGGCATATTCTCTGCCGTTGATCGTTACATTTATTTTTTCCATTATCTCATTCTCCTCCGATTATTCCTTGACGATTGCACCGAAGCGGCACTTCTGGATACATGCACCGCACTTGATGCACTTTACGGGATCTATCTTATGCGGATTTCTTACCGATCCGGATATAGCGCCTACGGGACATGTTCTGGCGCAAGCGGTACATCCCTTGCATTTTTCTTCCACGATGCTGTAACGGACCAGCTTCTTGCAGACGCCGGCAGGGCATCTCTTCTCAACGATATGAGCAACATACTCATCCTTGAAGTAGCGCAGAGTGGAAATAACGGGGTTGGGGGCAGTCTGACCGAGACCGCAGAGCGAGTTGCTCTTTATGTACATGGCAAGCTCCTGCATCTTGTCGATGTCCTCCATCTCGCCGTTACCGGATATGATCTTGTCGAGCAGCTCAAGCAGACGCTTTGTGCCGATACGACATGCCGTGCACTTACCGCAGGATTCATCAACGGTGAATTCAAGGAAGAACTTTGCAATATCGACCATGCAGTTGTCTTCGTCCATAACGATAAGTCCGCCGGAACCCATCATTGAACCGATGGCAATAAGGTTATCGTAGTCGATGGGAGTATCGATAAGGTGAGCAGGGATACATCCGCCGGAGGGTCCGCCGGTCTGCACGGCCTTGAACTTTTTGCCGTTCGGGATACCGCCGCCGATGTCCTCAACGACCTCGCGCAGTGTCGTTCCCATGGGGACCTCAACAAGTCCGGTATTTGTGATCTTACCGCCGAGCGCGAAGACCTTTGTGCCCTTGGACTTTTCGGTGCCCATAGATGCGAACCATGCAGCGCCGTTAAGTATGATCTGGGGGATGTTTGCATATGTCTCAACGTTGTTGAGGATAGTGGGCTGAGCGAAAAGTCCCTTTACTGCCGGGAACGGAGGACGGGGACGGGGCTCGCCTCTCTTGCCCTCGATAGAGGTCATAAGAGCGGTCTCCTCGCCGCACACGAATGCACCGGCACCGAAACGGAGAGAAATATCGAAATCAAAGCCTGTACCGAAAATATTCTTACCGAGCATACCGGCGGCACGAGCCTGGTCTATGGCTATCTGGAGACGGTGAATAGCGATCGGGTACTCTGCACGAACGTAAATGTAACCCTCGTCGGCGCCGATAGCGTAGCCGGCAATGGACATGGCCTCAAGCACTGCGTGGGGGTCGCCCTCAAGCACCGAACGGTCCATGAACGCTCCGGGGTCGCCCTCGTCAGCGTTGCAGCAAACGTATTTCTTGACGTTTCCGCGGTTGCCGGAAGCGAATTTCCACTTAAGACCGGTCGGGAATCCGGCGCCGCCGCGTCCGCGCAGACCGGAATCGAGCATTGTCTGAATGACCTCGTCCGGAGTCATTTCGGTGAGGACCTTGGCGATAGCCTGATAACCGTCGCGCGCTATGTAGTCCTCTATCTTCTCGGGGTTGACAACACCGCAGTTGCGAAGCGCAACACGGTGCTGCTTCTTGAAGAAGCGGGTATCCTGAAGTCTCGGGACCAGCTTGTTGTTCTCGGACTTTTCGTGATACATATACTTTTCAACAGGCTCGTTGCCTATGATATGAGAGTCAACTATCTCTTCGAGGTGGTCGGGTGTGACCATGCTGTAGAAGGTCCCCTCGGGGTAAACGATCATAATGGGACCGAGAGCGCAGAGACCGAAGCATCCGGTCCTAACGACCTCAACAGTATCGTCCACGCCGCGCGCCTTGAGAAGCTCTTCAAGCTGTTCGCAGATCTTGGGACTTCCCGACGAAGTACAGCCTGTACCGCCGCACACAAGTATCTCTCTTTTGAGTTTGCCGCCGGTGGCATCGCCGCCGGTGCGGAGAGCCATTTCCTTAAGGCAGCTCGCCTTAATCTCGTTAAGGGCATCTATCGTCTTGATTACATGTTCCATATTCTTTCTTCCTTTCGCCCTTTATCAGTCGCGGTATTTTGCAAGGATAGTTGCAACATCAGCCTTGGTGAGACGTCCGTAAACCTCTCCGTTGACGGTAAGCACGGGAGCCAGACCGCAGGCGCCTATACAGCGCGTTGCGTCAAGCGAATATCTGCCATCCTCTGATATTCCGCCCACCGGGACGTTGAGCTGTTTTGAGATCTCTTCGATGACCTCGCCGGAGCCTTTTACATAGCAGGCGGTACCGAGACATACAGCTATCGCTATCTGTCCGTCGGGATTGAGCTTGAACTGTGAGTAAAAGGTCACGATACCGTAAACCTCTTCAAGGGAAGTACCTGTCTTTTCAGCAATGATCTTCTGAACCTCTATCGGCAGATAACCGTAGATCCCCTGCGCTTCCTGGAGTATGGGCATCATCCTGCCCTTGACTCCTTCATACTTGGCGATCACAGCAAGAAGCCGGGCTTCCTGCTCCGGAGTACCGTGAAATTCGACCGCAGTCAATTTCTTCTTCATGTCTTGGATTATTCCTCCTCGGTATGTATATGTTTTAATAAATATGTTGACCCCCGTGAAACAGTTTGTCCGGAAGTAATTATACCATATTAGTATACAACATCTTTATACAAAAGTCTACACTTTTGTGCAAATTTATTGCGTGCTATGCCAAAAAAGCATAGCCCATGTATGGCGCGGCGTCTCGTACGGGACACTTTGCCCGCTGATTTCACATCTTAAAAGTATGGGGCTGCCGAAGGTAAAATACCTTCAACAACCCCATATACGGAGCGATCGCCGTCGCTTATGCGGCGTACCTCTCTCCCCAACAAATAAAACTTATCTCTTGGAGAACTGGGACGCACGACGTGCGGCTTTGAGACCGTATTTCTTTCTTTCCTTCATACGAGGGTCACGGGTCAGGAAGCCCGCAGCCTTCAGAGGAGCCTTGTTTGCTTCGTCAGCAAGGACGAGAGCGCGGGAAAGACCGTGGCGGATAGCGCCTGCCTGACCCGAAAAGCCGCCGCCGACAACGGTTGCGACAACATCGAACTTACCGGCAGTTCCGGTCACTTCGAAGGGCTGGTTAACGATGAGGTTCATCGTCTCAAGACCGAAATATTCGTTCAGCTCTTTGCCGTTAACGGTGATCATACCGGTTCCGGGGTAAAGGCGAACACGGGCGATGGATTTCTTTCTTCTGCCTGTTCCGTAGAAATAAGGCTTTGCACTTGTATACATGATTCAGTCTCCTTCACTATCAGGCATCGTAAGCAACGGGCTGCTGAGCCGCGTGCTTGTGGTCGGGACCCGCATAGACGAACAGTCTTGTTGCGGATTTGCGACCGAGAGAGTTGTGGGGGAGCATTCCCTTAACGGCAAGCTCCATTGCGAACTCGGGACGTTCAGCCATCAGTTCCTTGTACTGTACGGACTTGAGTCCGCCGATGTATCCGGAATGACGACGATAGAACTTCTGCTCATACTTTTTACCGGTAAGAACAGCCTTGTCGGCGTTTACGATAATAACATACTCACCGCAGTCTGCATGAGGGGTGAATTCGGGGCGATGTTTGCCGCGAAGAATGTTGGCAGCGATAACGGCAGTGCGTCCGAGGGGCTTTCCCGCGGCATCAAGCACGTACCACTTGCGCTCAACTGTTTCGGCTTTCGCCATAAAGGTGGACATTGATGTTTTCCTCCGTTTGATAAAATGGGTTCTTTCAACTTGGATATTATACCATGCCCCGCGCGACTTGTCAAGGGCTTTTCGAACTTTTTTTCGATTTTTTTAATTTACCGCGGCAATATCTCATGTTTTCTCTTGTTTTTGCGCCTTTTTGCCCTGCTTGCTCGCCCTTCATTTCATTATTTACAGCTTAAAATGCGGAATATTCCCGACCGCACCGCAATATCATTTAGCAAAGGACCGGATAACTTACGATAAAAGATGAAAGGACATACCAATATGACACGAAAGTACAAACCCGAAGGAATGCTCATACACACACCCGAAAACCGTCTGTTCCTCTCCTCTCCGGCGGGGCTTGAACGCGCCATGGAAACAGGCGCGATACTCGAAGAAAGCGCCCTTATGTGCGACAGCGGGATGAATCTTCACCTCGATCTCGGCGGCATCGAAGGAATAATACCGCGCGAGGAGGCGGTGTTCTGCCGTCCCGGCGAGCAGATAAAGGACATTGCCGTAATAACCCGCGTAGGAAAGCCCGTGTGCTTCAAAATAACCTCGATTGGCATCGAAAACGGCAAACCGACGGCGCGCCTGTCGCGCCGCGCCGCGCAGAGCGAATGCGCCCGGAATTATATTTCCGATCTCATTCCCGGAGACATAATCCGCGTCAAGATAACGCATCTCGAAAGCTTCGGCGCCTTTGCCGACATCGGCTGCGGCATATCCTCACTCATACCGGTGGACTGTCTTTCCGTCTCGCGTATATCTCACCCGCGCGACAGGCTCCCCTGCGGCGGGTACGCATATGCGGTAGTCAAAAGCATAGACCCCGACACGGGAAGGCTGTATCTTTCGCAAAAGGAGCTTCTCGGCACGTGGGAAGAGAATGCCGCTTTGTTTTCGGTAGGTCAGACGGTCGCCGGAACTGTAAGAAGCATCGAAAGCTACGGCGTTTTTCTGGAGCTGACTCCGAATCTCGCCGGACTCGCCGAGCCGCGCGGCGACATACTCGCCGAGGACCTGAATCCGGGCGACACCGCAGCGGTATACATAAAAAGCATAATCCCCGAGCGCATGAAGGTTAAGCTCGTCCTGATAGATGCGCACACACAGCCTCAGCCGCCCGCACCGATAAAATATTTCATAGACTGCGAAAAGACGCAGCATATCGATACATGGAGATATTCACCCTCATGCTCACCAAAGATCGTCGAAACGGTATTCTGATCTGAATATAAAGCAATAACCACGGCTGCCGCGCAAATGCGCGGCAGCCGTGGTTATTTGATTCAGCAATATCAGCCTTCCTCAAGGAAGCCGTTGTTCTTAAGCCAATCATAATAGACCGAACCGGGAGTTGAATTTTCCTGGCTGGTGGTATTGGTGATAGCCTTTACGTTTGTGTCGGTACCGAACTTGCGAGCGACCTCACGCATGATCTCTTCAAGCTCCGCTACGGACTGAGCAGCGTTCAGTCTCTTTTCAACGTCTGCGGAATAATCATTGACAGCCTTGATAGCCGCTTTGAGCTTGTTTACCGCCTCGGGATCGGACGAGCTCTGGAAATCCTCATTCTTGAAGCGCAGACCGAGGGTCATCATGGTCTTGGCAGCGGTGTTCTGAGCCTTACCGTAGGTCCATACGTTCTTGGGCATTCCCTCCTCCGGATACGCCATAAAGACGTTCCCGGTCTTGTTGATGTCCATCATATAATTGTTGTTGAGTCTGTGAAGCATGCCTTCGTCGTCAAGCTCGTAGTGAACGTCCTCAACGCCGTACTGAAGCACATTGCGAAGATCGGAGTTGGTATTGAGGTACGTGATGATCTCCATGCTGCGCTTAAGGCTTCTTGTATAGGTGGAAACACCGAACATGCTGCCGAAGATATCTTCATAGTCAGCGCGGGGAGATTCGATAATGTTCATGTAGTAGTCTTCGCTGTATGTTTCGGCAAGCTCGCCGCCGCCCTTGACGATACGCACCGCATATTCCTTGGCGATGTTGGTGTACCCGGTCACATAACCGAGATCTTTGTATGTGCGGATGGCAATGAGCTGCTTGGCGTAATCACTGGTGTTGGAAAGCTCGACGTTGGTTCCGAAAACGCCGGTAAAGTTGAACATGGAGCCGAGCGTTGCGGTATCGCTGATACCATGACCGATGATGTTGAACTTGTTGTGGTTGATCTCAAGCGTGTCGGGATTGATGCTCCAATACTTGGTGAGAGTCACGGGGATCTCGCCGACGATGGGGAGCACATCCGGCTCGTACTTCTTGACATCCGCCAGGAAATTCGCGCACTTTACGATATTGGTAAGATCGGAGGGAGTGTATTTATACTTATCGACCAGTCTCTTATTGAGCAGGAGGTATGTGTATTCGCCGATGACGGTGTTGTTGGGGATGGCATATGTGCCGCTTCCCGCGGTCTTTACAGCGTCAAGAGCGCCGGGGTATATGTACTGTTTCAGCTTTTTGGAGGTGCTGGAAAGCTGCTCGTCCAGACGCTGAAGGAGGTCATTGTTTATGTACTCCATGAACTTATCATATCCGCCGAGCCAAATGATATCAAGCTGATTCTCGCGCTCGTCGGGATACTTGATCTCGGGCATGCCAAGATCGTTGAGCTGTGTTTCGGGCACTGTCTCCTCGGTATCGGTCGATGCCTCGGTCTCCTGATATTTCACCCACTCCGGGTGGTCCTCATAGAACTTGGAGATAACGGCAGCGGTATCGGTGTTGCCCTCCGCTCTCGCGACACGCAATGCCTTTTTCAGCTCATCCTTTGAAAGCTGAGACTGCACCTCCTCGTCCACACGTGCCTGCATAATGCCTTCGATGGTAGCATAGGACTCGTCAAGGGTGGGCATATGTAGCTTTATCTGCGTTTTGAATTTGGATTTCGTTATCTTGTTTATAGCCTCTTCTACAAGAGCGACATCCTCGGCAGACACCGGCTTTTCGCACGGTATATACCACGAAAGTGTGATGGCTTTGCCCTGATCGGGGTCTGCAACAGTAGAAGAACCGGTGGTTTCTTCCGAATTATTGCCGAAAACAGAGCATCCCGTTGCCGACACGCTTATCAGCATAAGGAAGCACAGTAACAGACTGATAAGTCTTTTGTTCATAAATGCATATCCTCCTTGGAAGGAGCGCGCACCGAGCGTGCGCACTATTAGATTGTATTATATTTTACATCAAAAAAGCGGAAGTGTCAAGTTGAAATTTCGTCAGTACTTGTAAATTAAAAAATCCGTGTTTGTTTAAGCCCGCAAGCAGGCAATTTTGTTGTGCATAATATACTAATTCAGCGGTCGCTTTTTCAGCATTACAACGATTCTTTTGTGCAACCGTACATATTTTGCATTTCAATTTTGTGCAACACGTGAAAAAGTTCCGCGCGCTCCGCAAGCAACGGCCGGACGGGCATTCCGCGCGACGTTAAAATGCGGTACACAAATGCCGCGCTCAGTCTATGAACCCGCGCAGGTGTCTTGCACGGCTCGGATGACGCAGCTTGCGCAGTGCCTTTGCCTCGATCTGACGTATACGCTCACGGGTGATATCGAACTCCTTACCCACCTCCTCGAGCGTGCGGCACCTGCCATCGTAAAGTCCGAAGCGGAGCTTTATGACATGCTCCTCACGGGGCGTGAGCGTGTGCAGTTCGCGGTCAAGCACCTCGCGGAGTATCGTCTGCGACGCGGCATCGGCAGGCGCGGGAGTGTCCTCATCGGGGATGAAATCGCCAAGGTGGGTATCCTCTTCCTCCCCGATAGGAGTTTCGAGCGACACAGGCTCCTGCGCTATCTTCATTATCTCGCGCACCTTTTCGGCGCTCATGCCCATCTTTTCGCCGATCTCATCGGCTGTCGCCTCGCGTCCCAGCTCCTGAAGCATCTGGCGCTGATAGCGGTTGACCTTGTGTATGGTCTCGACCATATGCACGGGGATCCTTATCGTTCGCGCCTGATCGGCAATGGCGCGGTTGATAGCCTGACGTATCCACCATGTGGCATAAGTCGAAAACTTATAGCCCTTTGTGTAGTCGAACTTCTCCACAGCCTTCATAAGGCCGAGGTTGCCCTCCTGAATAAGATCGAGGAAGAACATTCCCTTGCCTACATACCGTTTTGCAATGCTGACGACAAGACGCAGGTTGGCTTCCACGAGCTTATCCTGAGCCGCCTGACGTTCCTCTGCCGGCTTGGTCTCGTCGGTCATTATCTTTGCAAGCTCCAGCTCGCTGTCGGAGTCAAGCAGCGGAACTCTGCCTATCTCCTTGAGGTACATGCGAACGGGGTCGTCGATCGTGAGGCCTTCCTGCTCAAGGATCCTCTCCATATTCTCGCCGACGCCGAAGTTTTCGACCTCGCTTTCGATCTTGTCCATTTCCGAGCTTGACATTTCTCCGGCGGCGGGTATGCCGCCGTCCTCAAGCGCGTCATAGACCTTGTCCATTTTGTCTATGTCGTAATCAAGATCATCAAGGGCATCCTCAAAATCGCTGTCGGGAAGACCGCTTTTCTTGCCCTTTTCGATAAGCTCGTTCACATCCATCTTCTTTTCGTTTTCGTCCATTTTTTGATCCTTTCGGTATGTGTGCGGCGCCGCCGCATGGGAATATATATGTCTTTTAATTATACCGTTTTGTTTTTTTGACGTTACGCTTTAATTATTGCCGTTTTTGGGTGTTTTATCCTTCGCGGCTGCCAAAGCACGCCTTTTTGCTTCAAGATCGCCCGAAAGCGACCCGTCGCCGCCGCGTTTTCCGCGGTCGCGGAGCAATACGCCCGCCGCCGCCTCAAGCACGCCGGACCCGTTTTCGGAAAGCTGTTCGCGCCGCTTCCGGCAACGCTCCAGCCGGCTCATCTCATCGGCGGAAAAATTCTCGCCGAGCATTGAAAAATCAAAGCCGTGCTCGCTTTTGCAAAGCCGGCATATCTCGGTAAAGGCACGCTTTCCGAAGTCGGTGAAAAAGTCATCGGCATCAAGCCCCAGCGTGCCGGAAGCCGCCGCTTTACGGTGAGCGTCATCGATGAGAAGGAGACCTATGATGGTCTCCTCGGCGGCAGCCGCACGCGGATTCTTTGCCGCATCCGGATTCACCCTGTCGCCGAAATCGCGTATTGAAACCACCGCCGTCCGGCTCAGCTCTGCGCTATGCTCCTTTTTGCGTCGCGCGCGCTCGCGCTCCACATCGCGTTTTATGACGTCAGCCGGAAGCGACAGCCTCTCCGCGGCGCGGAATATGTAGATCTCGCGTTCGACATTGGAATAATAATCGGAAATTATCCTTACCAACTCTTCGGCAGCGCGCAGCCTGCCCTGCTGATCGTTTATATCATATTTGGCGAGCACAGCCTCGGACTTGAACTCAAATCCGGTGCGGCTCTTATCTATGAGCAGTGAAAATTTTGCCCCGCCGTATTTCTTTATGAATTCGTCGGGGTCCTTGGCGCCCTCGACGCGCAGGACGCGAACCTCCACGCCTACCCCGCCGAGCACGCGCATGGCTTTGTTTGCGGCATTTATGCCCGCCTCGTCCGAGTCGTAGCAGATTATGACCTCTTTCGTGTATTTCGCCATTATCCGCGCGTGCTCCTCGGTGATGGCGGTGCCGAGCGTAGCCACGGCGTTTTCAAATCCCGCGGCATGCAGGGCGATAACGTCCATGTAGCCCTCGCACAGTATCATCTTCTCCGCACAGTGGCTTTTTGCAAAATTGAGCGCAAAAAGATTACGGCTCTTTTTGAACGCCGGAGTATCCGAGGTGTTGAGGTACTTCGGTTTTGAATCGTCCATGACTCTGCCGCCAAAGGCGACAACGTTGCCCGCCACATCTATTATCGGGAACATCACACGGTTGCGGAAATAATCATAAAGCCTGTTCGTTGTACGGCTTCTGCCGCACATGAATCCCGCCGTCATCTCCTCATCGGTATACCCCAGCCCGCGCAGATAGGAGGTAAGAACGCCGAAATCGTTCGGCGAATATCCGAGTCCGAAATGCTTTATCGTCGCGCCGCTCAGCGCGCGCTTACCGGAAAGATACTCAAGCGCCTCGCTGCCGTAGCGCGGATCGTACAGGCATTTGTGAAAAAACAGCGCCGCCGCGCGGTTCATTTCAAGCACGCGCTTTCGCGATACCGCATCGCGGTCGTTTTTACCGTCGTGGGGTATCTCAATGCCCGCCCGCGCCGCAAGGAATTCGACTGCGGCAACATAATCGAGATTTTCTATTTTGCGTATGAATGTGACGACGTCACCGCCCGCTCCGCAGCCGAAGCAGTAGAAATGCGGCGACTGATCGTGCGGAAAAACGGTAAAGGAGGGCGATTTTTCGTTATGGAACGGGCATATGCCCACAAGATTGGAGCCTGCGCGCTTGAGCGTGACATAGCTGCCGATGACCTGTTCGATATCGCTTCTTGCAATGATCTCCTCAACGACCTCGCGTGGGATCATATCTGCACCTCCCCTCAAATTCTCACATAAATAATATACGCATGAAAAAGCCGAAATACTTTTTTTCGGCAGACTTTTTTACAAAAAAACTCGTATTCGGGCGAAAAAAGACATATCAGGACGCATCGTCCCTGCCGTACGTCATACCCTCGCGGGTCGGGATCACCCTGCCAGCCGTCATTTCGGTAACGCGCGCGATGAGCGCATCGGTATTTTCGGCGGCGACGGACACGGAGATCGTGACCTCCGCGCCGAAATCGGTGCCGACCGTTGCGGCGCCGAAGCGGGAAAGCTCGGCGCTTATCCGCCGGTAATCTGAATATCCGCAGACGATGCGCACGAGCGACAGCGGGACCATGCGTATCACGCCCGCATCGTCAAGCGCCTGCTTTGCCGCCGCGGAATACGCGCGCAAAAGCCCGCCCGTACCGAGAAGTATACCGCCGAAATACCGCGTCACGACCGCTGCGACATCACACACGCCGGACTTGCGCAGAACCTCGAGCATCGGCATTCCGGCGCTCCCCTGCGGCTCGCCGTCATCGGAATATCTCTCCGCACCCGAGCGCAGAATATACGCCCACACATTGTGGCGCGCCGCCGGATGCTGCTTTTTTATGCTTTTAATAAATTCAGCGGCTTCCTCCTCGGAAGAGACCGGAACGGCACAGCCGAGAAACTCCGAGCGCCGGTCCTCGTAAAGGCTCTCGCCCCTGCCTCCGACAGTTCTGTATGCATCGTATCCCATGACCGTACCGTCCTTTTTATCTTATCATTTCAGCTCGTAGGCTGCCAGCACGCCGCGCGTTTTGGCATCGGCGACCGCCACGGCGGTGATGTATTCGTCACCGTAATCAACGCTTTCGACCGCCGCCATCCTGTACAGCGACGACAGCGCTCCCGCCTCGCTGTTGGGAAATCTGAACGTCACCCGCACCTTTCCCTCGCGCACGATAGCCTCAAGCATGGCTACCATTTCATCAACGCCCTGCCCGGTGAGGGCGGAAACACAGACCGCGCGGTTCAAACCGTTTGGGGCAAGCGCGGGAGCGGGTATCCCGTCCGCCTCGCGGTCGCATTTGTTGTATACAATAAGCATCGGCTTGCCGCCCGCGCCAAGCTCGGCAAGAAGCTCCTCCGTCACCTTCATCTCATCCGGATATTCCGGGTCCGAAGCATCTACGATGTGCAGAAGGATATCCGAGAGCGCAGCCTCCTCAAGCGTTGAGCGGAACGCCTTTACAAGGTGATGAGGAAGCTTTCTGATAAATCCGACCGTGTCGGTCAGCAGAACGCTCTCGCCGCCGGGAAGCGTGAATTTGCGCGTCGTCGGGTCAAGCGTGGCAAACAGCTTATCCTCGGCAAGTATGCCGGCATCGGTGAGACGGTTGAGAAGCGTTGACTTGCCCGCATTTGTGTACCCTACGATCGCCACACGCGGCAGACCGCTGCGGTCACGCGCCGAGCGTGTGGTGCGGCGGGTGTTTTCCACCGCTTCAAGCTCCGTCTCAAGCGCCGCAACGCGGCGTGCAAGATGACGCTTATCGGATTCGAGCTTTGACTCGCCGGGACCTCTCGTTCCTATGCCGCCGCCGAGTCTTGAGAGCTGCTTGCCCTTGCCTATGAGACGCGGCGCGGTATATTTGAGCTGTGCCAGTTCCACCTGCAATTTGCCCTCCGCAGTTGCTGCATGAAGCGCAAAAATGTCAAGTATGAGCATGGAGCGGTCGATAACGCGCACCTCTCCCACTTCGTCCTCAACGTTCCTTATCTGCGACGGCGACATTTCGCAATCGAATATGCAAAGCTCGGCTCCGCATTCGGAGCATATCGTTTTCAGCTCTGCCACCTTGCCGCTTCCGATGACCGTTCGTACATCCGGCTTCTCTCGCGACTGCACAAGGCGCGCCGCAACAACGGCTCCCGCAGTTTCCGCGAGTCTTTCAAGCTCGTCAAGCGATGCCTCGCACTCGCCGTCGCGCATCTCCGGCGTCTCCACGCCCACAAGCACCGCCGTGCTGTTCTTTTTTTCTTCTGTTATGTGTATTTCTGTCATATCTGTTCCTTTCTCTGTGTCGGAAAAACGGAGAAAAAGGAAACGGGGACAAGCCGCCACATCACTGCGCACAACTTATCCCCGCATTCGTAACAAAGCTTATTTGCTGCTTGCCTCGAGTCTTTTTTTGAATTTATCAACTCTACCGCCGGCGTCAACGAATTTCTGCTTACCGGTAAAGAAAGGATGGCACTTTGAGCAAATTTCAACCTTGATCTCTCCGCCCTTCGGGTTGGTCGAACGGGTGCGAACGGTCTCACCGCAAGCGCACCGGATCGTGACTTCCTCGTATTTAGGATGGATTCCCTCTTTCACTTTTAACACCTCGCTTCGTATAAAAATGCTGCCTGTTATCGCAATTACGCTACATTATATCACACCAAAGCGGATTTTGCAATACTTTTTTATGATTTTTTCTTTTACACGGCACTTTTTTTCGTAAAAAACGCTTTTTTCGGTATTTCAGAACGCCGTCAGAGACCGATACCGCTTTACAACAGCCTCTTTTTATGCTACAATATATACAATATTTCCGATCGGACGGTACACAAAAAATGGACACAGGCATGCTTACCGTGGGCATTCTCACCCTCGGGTGCAAGGTAAATCAATATGAAAGCGAAGCGACCGCCGAGGAGCTTACGCGGCGCGGCTTCCGCGTTCTCACGCCGGATGAAAGGTGCGACGCATACATAATCAACACCTGTGCCGTGACCGCCGAGGCAGCACGCAAATCGCGCCAGATGATACGCCGGCTGCGCACACGCTCGCCCGGTGCTTTTATAATAGTCACCGGCTGTCTTGCCGAAACATCAGCCGACGAGCTTGCGGCGATAGCAGGCGTTGATGCCGTTGTGGGCAACGCACGCAAGCTTGCCGCCGTGGATGAGCTTGAAAGACTCGTCTCGTCCGGAAAAGGCACCGGGGAGGCGGCTTTCAATGGCATCGGCGCGCTTGACGGAAGCGCATTTGAACCGATGAGGATATCGGCATTTTCGCGCACACGCGTATATGTAAAGGTGGAGGACGGCTGCGAGAACCGCTGCTCGTACTGTATAATCCCCGACGCGCGCGGTCCCGTGCGCTCCAAGCCGAAAGCGGAAGCGCTTGCAGAGATAGCCGGGCTGGTGCGCGGCGGTGCGCGCGAGGTCGTTATCACCGGTATAGAGGTAGCCTCATACGGGCGCGACCTCGGCGACACGAGTCTTGAGGACCTGCTGTGCGCCGCCGACGAGCTGCCCGAGGTGCGCGACAACAGCGTGCGCGTGCGGCTGGGTTCGCTTGAGCCGTCGCTTTTGCGTCCCGAATTCATAAAGCGCATAGCAGGACTTTCGTCCGTCGCTCCGCACTTTCACATATCACTCCAGAGCGGCTGCTCGCGCACGCTCGCGGCAATGCGTCGCAAGTACAACGCCGAACGCGCGATGCAGGTGATAGACGACCTGCGCGCGGCGATGCCCGGCGTACAGTTCACCTGCGACGTTATCGTCGGCTCCCCCGGCGAGACCGATGCAGACTTTGCCGAAACGCTTGATTTCATGCGCCGCGCACGTTTCCTTGCCGCACACGTCTTTCCGTACTCGCCGCGCCGCGGCACACCCGCCGCCGTTATGCCGGATCAGATACCCGAGACGGAGAAGCATCGCCGCGCCGCCGCGCTTGCGTCACTTGAGAAAGGGATACGTCTCTCCCTGATTGAAGAGGTCGCCGCGGCACATCCCGTATGCCGCGTGCTTTTCGAAAGTTTTGACGGAAAAACCGCCGTGGGTCATACCGATCAGTTCATAGAGGTGCGCGTCCCGTCGGACAAGGATCTGCACGGAATGTTTCTTCCCGTCCGTCTTTGCGGCGTAGAGGAGGATCCTTCCTTCGAATACGACTCGGTATGTAACGGTACCGTTGTTTATTAAAACATAAAAATATAAGCAAAAAATATCTTGACGCCATCTGTATTGTATGATATAATGATGACAGGGCAATTTTTACACAAGCCCAAGTCTTATTACAAAAAAGGAGCGTCAATCATTAAAAAGGATCTTCGCTTTGTACGCACCGCGATCATAGCACTGATCGCATTTGCAATGTTTGCCTGCACTTACGCATCGGCAGACAGCATTTCGGGCGCTTTTCCCGGCATATACGGTGGCGGTGAATCGGCTGACGTTCTTGCAGATATAGGCAATAACGACATGCTTCCCGAAAACGCCGACTGCATCAAGGTTTACTCCATAAGTCCTTCGGAATTCAGTGATCTTGCTTCCGGAAGAGCTCAAAATGCCAACATGACAGGAAACGACGAAAATGTTCGCTGGTATTTCATTTCCGAAAACGGTAGCATCGCCAAAGCACAAAAGCTGAACGGGAAGTGGACGATCATAGGGCGCTCCGAGCCTGCCGCCGATGCTGTGAAAAACAGCACTCTCACCACGTCCGCAATTAACAAGTACCTCAACGAAAAATCATCCGTAGTTACAGGAATGGCAAACAATTCCCACAACGCCTTTTGCGTTGATGTGCCCGAATATCACACATCATTCGTTGTTTTTGATGACGGCAACGTAACATACGTATGCCCGTTCGGCAGTCGTCCGGACCTTACCGGCCTTGAAAACGGCAAGGAGTACACTGCAACGGAAGCCATGGACATTCTGTCTACTAATTTTGCATCTTTTGCACCTATGATGGAAAATGAGTTTGGCGGCGCGGGAGCTCCTTCGCCTGTATCAACGGGGACCAAATGGGCGATTCCGATAGCAATAATAGTTGTGTCGGCAGTAATCGTTGTGACTGTCATTACCGTAAAGAAGAAAACAAAGTCCGTATCTGCGTAAAAAACGGCATTTATTGCCGAAACAAACCGATAGGAATTAAAAAAATAAAAAAAACTCTTGATTTTTCGCATTGAGTATGCTATAATAACGGATGTTGTATGTAAATAATCCGCTACTATATATTGAGGAGGTGTCACTTATGGCAAAATGCAGCGTTTGCGGCAAGGGCGTCGTGTTTGGTAACTCGGTCTCCCACTCACACCGCAAGACCAACAGAGCATGGAAGCCCAACATCCGCAAGGTCAAGGTTTCCGAAAACGGCACAGTCAAAACAGTCAGCATGTGCGCACGTTGTCTGCGCACCCTGAAAAAGGTTGACAACGCCTGATCAGGTTCTGTAGGGGCTGTCTCTGAACGAGACAGCCCCACATTTTTATTGTTATTTATCCGGAGGAAAGAAAATGCTTTTTGCAGTCGGAGCGGGGATTCCCCGCAATATGCTTGAAAGTGCAGCAGCGACCGGCGTTGAGACCGTGATACTGCCGCCTTACGCCGCGCTGCCCTCCCACGTAGCATCGCACGCCGACCTGCTCATCCACCCGCTTGACGGCGTTCTTTATACCTTCGGAGGCTACTACCACATTGCCGCCCGCGAGATAGACCGCATTTGCGAAAAGTCGGGGCTTGAACTTCGTTTTATCGAAGCGGAGGCGGGAGCGCTCTACCCAAAGGATGTTCCGCTTTGCGCCAAACGTGCGGGCGATTTGTTCATAGCCAATCCGCGCACAGCGCCCGAGCTTTGCCGCAGTGCGGAGGCAGCCGGACTGCGCATAGTTCCCGTAGCACAGGGCTACGCCGCCTGCTCGACAGCCGTGGTTGGCGACGGCGTTATCACAGCCGATGCGGGAATAGCCGCATCCGCGCACCGTGCGGGTATCACGCTCCTTGAGATAACGCCGGGTCACATCGACCTTCCCGGCTACGACCACGGCTTTATCGGGGGCGCGTGCGGCTTTTGTGGCGAACGCGGCGAGGTGTGGTTTGCCGGAGATCCTCTCACCCATCCGGACGGCGCGGCTGTCACCAATCTCGTGACCTCCCGGGGATTTCGCGCCTTCACTCTTGGCAGCGGCAGACTTTTCGACTGCGGCGGTATGTTCTTCTTTTGATATTTCCGCATACACGCAGCCTTACTGTATATCAAATACGGACTGTTAAAAGCCCAAGTGCCTTTAACAGTCCGTAAAATGCCGGGCATGCTCCCGGCTCTTTTAATATGGCTTGACCGTTTTTTTTCTCCTATTTTTTTTTTGGGTTTCCCGGCGGCAAAACTACCAAGTGTCAACGGTTTTTTATTCTTTCGTGTCCCCGTCTGTTTCTCAGAGCTTTACCGTTTCCTCGCCTACGATATTACCGTCATTGTCCGTGAATCTGACATACGCCATATTTCCGTCAAGCGTTATCGCGCCGCCGACAAAAAACGAAAGATCGTCCTTGCTCAGACTTGACGCCGCGACTATCGGGCAGGGCTGACCGAAGGCGTCACGCCCGTCGCCCGGATAGGTCACGTAGCATTTATGTACATGTCCGCATATCATAAGGTGCGGCTTTACGTTCTCGCGCAGGAGCGCCGCCCAATGGGCAAAGGTATCCTCTTCGATATCAAAGGGCGGATTACGACGCTCGGTAAAGGGATTATGCACCACAACTATCTTGTATTTTATACCGCCGTCCGAATACTCCGGCTTTTCAGCATTGCAGAGCGCCTCGAGCCACCGCGTTTCGCGGCGTCTGAAATCCTCACAGCAGATGGTGTGAGCGTATTCAACATTGTCGTCCGGCTTATCCTCGGCGCAGTCCATGACAATGCCCCAGACAGGTCCAAGACGGAAGGTGTAGTACGACACTCCGTTGTCGGTGGGCGTATAATCTTCGATAAGCTCGGCGCAGACACCGCGCGTATCATGATTGCCGCGCGCAAACACGACGGGGATTTCACCGCCGGTAACGCCTGCGGCGATCCTGTGTATCGCCTCAAAGTACGCAACGTCGCCGCTGTGATTGGGAATATCGCCGTTCAGAAGCAGCAGATCAAGTTCCTCTCCCGTGCGTTCGAAATATTTTCCCGCATTTATCGGACCATCAACGCGATTGTGCGCATCCGCGATATTGTAGATATTTATTCTTTCCTTTTCGGGATCGATCGGACGGTATGCGGATGTGTATTCCTCTATCTCACCGACCTCGGAACGGTAGGGCTTGCGCTCGATCATTTTGCGCCAGCGAACGGTATAGCTCCGGGCAGCGTCAAGCTCCGCCATCGGGACCGTCATTTTGTGCGTCAGACGCCCGGAGCGCAGTATTCCGTTCGAGTCGTCATAATATTCGTTTTCGCCTATGCCCACCCACATGAGGCATGGCTCATTTACGGGAACGATGATAACGTATTTATCCGCGACCGCGTATACGGTGGGCAGTGCGGCAAAAATTTCGGGTTTCTGTGCCATAGCGTTTCTCCTTAAAAAGTATTCAAGAGCATGATCGTGTCTTGATTATATCATTTAACGCGCCGTGTGTCAACCGACATCGCGGCTTTTATTTCTTGTTTTTGGACATAACGCGCGCCGCTCCGAGAAGCAGTGTTACAGCCGCAAGAGCGACAACGACAGCCGCAGTGCCGTCGGTGTCCTTTCCCGCATCGGCGGTAGTCTCCGCCTCCGTCACGGTACCGGGCATGCTTTCGGGCGGGAGCGACACTGCGCCGGAGGTATCTGCCGGTGTTTCGACCGGAGGCTCCGTAACGGGAGCGGTCACAGGCTCGGTCTCCGGCGGGAGCGTGGAGCGGGCGATCAGATTTTCAAAAAAATCTCCGCCGACCGTATCGCCGCCGACCAACGTGCGATAAAGCCCGTACTCGGTAGGCTTGAACGAACGTATATCCGTAGCCTTTGTATATTGCCCGTATTTGCCGTTTATCCAATCGGTGAACCACGTGTACTGCTGCGACAAATGGCACGCATAGCCGAGCTTTGACACCTCGTACGCAGTCATACCGCCGAAATGCGAAAGCGGACGGTCCCAATCCATGGTTATACGATCCTTGTCGTACAGATGCAGATATGTCTTGGGAACATCCCACACGCCGTACATCGCGGCGCTCTCCGGCATATATGACGCATCTGCGGCAAGCGTCAGCGCGGGTATCAGCGTATCGGTATTTATCTTGTGCTGCGGATGACCGTATTCGCCTTCAATATCGTGTCCGACGACCACCTGCGGGCGGAACCGCCGCAACACAGATACCTGAAAAGCTATAAGATCGTCACGCGACAGTCCCTCTGCCGCTGCAGCGGAATATGAATACTCGCGCGTCAGCGTGTATCCGTCCCAGTGGTCAGTGAGACTTCCTATCACAGGATACCGCTTTACACCGACCGTCCAAAGTCCGTTCAACAGCTCGTGCGGACGGTTGCGCGTATTGAGATGGTTGGTAAAGTAAACGACCTGCACCTCATACCCCAGTTCACCGGCATAGTACGGCAGAACTCCGAGGAAGAAAAGCTGCTCGTCGTCGGCATGCGTTGACATCAGCATAAGATCCGCATACCCATCGGCAGGCTCCCAGCGCTGCACCCAGTCCGGTATCCCGCCTGCGGAAAACACGTATATATCGCATATCTCCGCCTTACCGTCGAATGAGAGCGTGACCTCCTCCGCTTCCCCGCACATTTCAGCGACATCGCAGAACTCGTGCCAGAAGCCGTATCTGCCGCGCGGCACGGACACGCCGTTTGCCGTAAGCGTCCATGAGGGCGGCTCGCGGTCGAATTTCACATACACGGCGGCTATCCGCGGACCTGCGGACGATATGTGTATCTCGCTGCCCGCCTCGTATACCGAGTATGTTCTTTCACTCCCGTCGGTGACGGCGGGGGAAGCAGGCGCAAATTTCACTGTCCCTGTTATGTCCTCGGCGCCTGCAGAAAGCGCAAGCACAAATACGGAGGCGACAAGGACGGCAAGAATCATCAGTTTTTTCATGTAAAAATAAAACGTGAGGCGTCCGCATGATATTTCGGACGCCTCTCTGGATCAGGTTTATCTTTTATCGGTAGATTTTATAATTTCGGAATTTTTGCGGATCATCTGCGTCCCGATCCGCGGAAATCGTCACGGTGCTTTCTGTTGCGCAGTATGGACATGATCTCGTCAAATCCGTCTGCATCGCGAGGCAGTTCTGCGGCATTCTCGGGCGCCGGGGTCTCAACGGCGGGCTGTGCCTTTGCAGGCTCGGCGGGCTTGGGCTGAGGTACCGGCTCCTTGCGCTGCTCATAGCTGTGCTGAGTCTCGGCGGCAGGTGCGGCAGGCTGTGCCTTGGGAGCCTCGACCTTCTTCTCGGCGGGCTTGGCGGCAGCTGTCTCCTGCTTTGCGGAATTTTCAAGCGCTTCCTCCGCGTCCTTCTCAAAGCCGGTGGCGATAATGGTGATCTTCATCTCATCATCAAGATCGGGATCGAACGCAACACCCCAGATAACGTTCGCCTCGGGGCTGGCTTCGTTCGCTATCATGGTGGAGGCAAGGTCGGCATCCTCAAGTCCTACATCGGGCGAGATGGATATGCTGACAAGAATGCCGGTAGCACCCTTGATAGAGGTTTCGAGCAGCGGGCTGGAGATAGCAGCCTTGGCTGCAAGTTCAGCCTTGTCCTTGCCCGTGGCGCTTCCGACGCCCATGTGAGCAAAGCCCGCATCGTGCATAACGGAAGTAACATCGGCAAAGTCGAGGTTGATGAAGCCGGGAACATTGATAAGCTCGGAAATGCTCTGTACACCGCGGCGTAGAACATCGTCTGCTATTTCAAATGCGTTGAAGAGGGTTATGCGTGTATCGGAGACCTGTTTGAGTCTCTCGTTGGGGATGATAACGAGCGAATCGACATACTGGCTGAGCTGGCGGATGCCCTCCTCTGCCTGACGCATGCGGCGGCTACCCTCAAATATGAAGGGCTTGGTGACGATGGCGACCGTGAGGATATCCATCTCCTTGGCTATGCGTGCAACAACGGGAGCGGCTCCGGTTCCCGTACCGCCGCCCATACCGGTGGCAATGAACACCATGTCGGCGCCCGCAAGCGCGGACTTGATTTCCTCGGTATTTTCCTCGGCGGCGCGCTGACCGATCTCGGGGTTTGCACCCGCGCCGTGTCCGCGTGTGATCTTTTCACCTATTACTATCTGATTGGGAGCGTTTGAAGAACGAAGCGCCTGCTTATCGGTATTTACGGCAATAAACTCAACGCCGCGGATATTGGTGCTTATCATTCTGTTTACGGCGTTGTTTCCTCCGCCGCCGACGCCCACTACCTTTATGCTGACGCCGCTTTCGAGTAAATCATCATGCTCAAATGCCATTTTTATTTCCTCCGGTTTGTTTCTTCTTAACATTAGGATCAATCCCCGCGCCGGGACGCGCGTGGGCAATACAATACATCTATTATATAATAATATCTTTTTCGATTTTTTTCAAGGGGTTTTGCGAAAATTTCTTGCTTTTTCTCACAAACATTTATTTCCCGACCGATTTCGCGCTCAAAATGTGCCAAAATCTGCATTTCAGTCGCTCTTTGAAGTCAGGTCAAGCCCCTCGCGCTTCACCGCAACGACCACAGCGGGATCGGAAACATCTATGACTGCCGTTGCGTCCGCATCATATCCGCACTCGTCTATCACCCGTGCGGCTGCAAGCGCCTTATTGGCTGCTCCGGCATCCGAGCCGAACCGCACGCGGTATTTGCCATCCACCGTAAGCACAGTATTGAAACGCTCATCGATAAACAGCTTCGTCACGCGTCCCGCAAGCTCGGAGCCGGATATCACATCCACGAGCCTGCCGATATATCCGGGATCGGTCCCGTCCGCCAGTGTGAGCTGCGTTCCGACCACGGCATTCCCCACCTGCGGCAGAGTGACGCACATAAGCCCCGCGGCTTCAAACCTGTCGGGCTTGTCCGCACGCTCAAGCACGCGCATGTCGCCGGACAGCGCGTAATAATCCCCGGCTATGCAGGCATACATTACAGCCTTGTACGAGCTTACCGTAATGTACACGAAGGACGGTAATTTTATTTTCACGCTGACAGACGAGATGTACGGCAGCTTTGCCGCTATGCTCTCCTCGGCTGCTTTTTTATCTGTCCGGTACAGCTTGTCGTTCCACGATATCCCCGATGCCGCGATTAGCTCATCCGCGGAATAGGGCGACTCGCCCTCAACGTTTATCTCGCCTACTATAAAGAACGAGCCGAGAAAGCGTGATATGACGTATATGAGAACACAGCTGAGACATAACAGCGCGGCTATCAGCAGCCATTTTGCCTTTCTTCTGCGTTCGCGTTTTTTGGCATGCTCCCTTGCCGCAGCCATGCGGCGGCGTTCCGCTTCGGCGCGGCGCTCCGCCTCGCTCTGCGGCGCAGCGGAACGCTCGCCCGGTACACGCCGTACCGCCGGACGCGCCGCCCCCGGCGCCGTCCCGGCTGTCACGGGGACCGCACCTTGCGGTCTGCCGGTATTCTGCACATTCATTGCTTTTTGTCTCCTCCGCTCCCGGCAAGCGCCGCGATCTCACGGAAAATGATCTCATTGGCATCCGGAACCGCAAAAGCGGCAATGTTTTCTTCAAGCTCATGCTGACGCGCCGGGAGGTCAAGTATCGCCGCGACCTCACGGCATATGCGCCCGGGAGCGAGATCCTTTTCCTCTATCAGCACGGCGCCGTCGGCGTCCGCAAGCACCTTTGCGTTTTTGTACTGCTGATTATCGGTCACGTTCGGCGAAGGTATAAGAATCGCCGCTTTTTTTGCCGCCGCAAGCTCGGAGAGCGTAATGGCGCCCGAGCGGCTCACAACAAGATCCGCCGCTGCCATTCTTACCGGCATGTCATAGATATATTCGACCAGTTCAAGATTACGATACTTTCCAAGTCCCGCCTCTTCAAACGCCGCGCGCACTTCGGCATAGCCGCCTGCGCCGCATGCATGCGTGCAGTATATGTCGGGATGCGCCGCAAGATAGTCCCGCATAAGCTCTATCATCGCGCCGTTCACGCGTTCTGCTCCGAGGCTCCCGCCAAAGGAGACTATATATTTACGGCATTCGGGAGGAATCCCCAGCTTGGCGCGTGCGTCGGCACGTGTGATCATACCGAAATCCGCACTGCCGACGTGCATTGTCTTTTCCGGTGCGCCGAGCGCCTCGCCAGTGACCGCAAAATTCACGAATATCCTGTCAACGTAAGGAACGAGCCTGCGCACCGCAAGCCCCGGAACGGCATTGGACTCATGGATCGCCGAGGGAACTCCGAGCTTGGATGCCGCCACTATCAGCGGCCAGCTCACATATCCGCCGGTACCCACAACGACATCCGGCTTGAATTCCCTGACAAGCTTTTTTGCCGCTATCGGAGAAGTCAGCGCCAGAAATGCCGCGCGGATATTGGCAGGCGAGAGCGAGCGTCTGAAGCCTCTGACATCGACGTGATATAGCTTATAGCCTGCGGCGGGAACCAGTTTGTTCTCTATTCCGCGCTTTGTTCCCACAAAGGCGATCTCCGCCGTGGGGATGTGTGCTTTTATTGTATCCGCAATGGCGATGGCGGGATTCACATGTCCGCCTGTACCGCCGCCTGTCATCAGTACGCGCATTTTTGTCGTATCCTTTCAGAATAAGATCGGTAGCTGCCTCATGTCCGCTTCTGCGTACAGAACTGTGAAAGTCCGAGCACTATGCCCGCCTCAAACATCTGCATTATCGTTGCCGTACCGCCCGTGCTGAAATACGGAAGTGCGATCCCCGTATTGGGCAGTACGCCGCTGACGACGCCGATGTTGAGCAGTACCTGAAGCGCGAGTTTGCAGGAAAGTCCGAATATAACGAGTGAACAGAATTTATCGGATGCACGCGCCGCGAGTACGAACCCGCGCGCGGTGAGCGCCCCGAATTTATCCCGCGCACGGATGGCGATAGACATGCCCCGCAGCAGCAGCGCCAGAAAGAGCGCCACGGCCAGCGCCGCGCCGATGAAGCCCAGCTCCTCGCATACGATGGTGAAAACAAAGTCGTTCTGCGGCTGTGACACGTAACCGTATTTCAGCCTCGACTGCCCCAGTCCGACGCCGAAAAGCCCTCCCGTTCCTATTGCGTAGAGTCCCTGTGTGGACTGCCAGTCACTGCCGAGAGCATCGGCGCCGCGGTTCTGCCAGCTGTCTATCCTCTTGCGCGCATATTCCGTGTTCATGATTATAACGCCGAGGACGCCCGCCACGGGAACGACCGACAGAAACCAGAGCATATTGGTGCCGCCGAAAAACATCATGGCGGCTCCTATCATTCCGATGATGATGACGCCCGAGAAGTGCTTTTCAAGTCCTACGAGCACAAGTATTATGCCCAGTATCACGCCGGGAATGAGAAAACCGTGTATCAGCGAGTTGCGGTTCAGCCCCTTTGAATTGATTTCGCGCTCATGACGGCTCATATACAGCGCAAGAAGAAGAATGACAGCCGTTTTTGCCGCCTCGGAGGGCTGAAAGTTGAAAAGCCCGAATATATTTATCCACCGCTGTGCGCCGCCGCCGACGACTCCCATCGCAAGCACGAGAAGAAGCAGGACGATGACCGCGCCGTACATCGCAACGGACAGATACCTCATGGTGGTCGGCGTTATGAAAAGCATTGCCGCCATCGCAACGGCTCCGACAGCCATATGGAGCAGATGCTCCTTGAAAAAGTGAAAGCTGTCACCGTACTGCCGTTCGGCATATGCCGAGCTTGCGCTGAAGGACATAACTGTGCCGACGGTGAGCAGTATCAGGAAAAGTACGAGATATACCGGATCGGGACGCACGCGGGCAAACAGTCTGCCCGGTCTTTCCGAATCTGCAACATAATTGGGAGTTTCGATATATTCACGGAGAAGCCCGCGCCCGCCCAGCTCGCGTCTGCGCGATGCGCGCGATGATGTACCCGCTTTCATATAGATTCCCCCCTTGAATTTATATCAGAAAAACCGATTCGGTCTTATCTTATGCCGAACCACGCAATAACGCAGAACAGCGCGGCGACCGCAGCGAACACCGCAACTATCTTCACCTCGCTCCAGCCGCATTTTTCAAAATGGTGATGTATCGGAGCCATTTTGAAAAGCCTTTTGCCGTGAGTGAGTTTGAAATATCCGACCTGAAGTATATCGGATGCGATTTCGCATATATAGACAAAGCCCGCGATTATTATTATAAGCGGACTGCCGAGCATGAATGCCATTCCGACCACCATACCGCCGAGGTAAAGCGATCCGGTGTCTCCCATAAACACCTTGGCAGGATAGAAGTTATACATCAAAAATCCGACCGTACCGCCGATGACCGTAGCGGCAAGCGCGGAAAGCTCGGGCATTTCCGCCGCAAAAGCGGCTACCGCGAAAAACGCGCCCACTACCGCTGTAACACTGCTTGAAAGTCCGTCAATACCGTCTGTAAGATTGACACCGTTCACCATTCCCGTTATCAGCAGGATGGCAACCACATAGTACCATATACCAAGCTCGAGCTTTATATCGCTGAAGGGTATGGCAAGAGTGGTATCTATGCATCCCGCCGCGCTCATCGCCCAGAGGTAAAGCCCCGCCGCGATAAGCTGAAGCGAAAATTTCTGCCACGCGAGGAAGCCCTCGTTCTGCTTTTTTATCAGCTTTGTATAGTCGTCAAAGAAGCCTATAAGTCCGTTCAGCACCGCAAGACCTAAGGTCAGCGCGGCGGGGATCAGTTCCTCGGCGCGGCCGCAAGCGGCATAGACCGCCGCAAATACCGCCAATACCGTAACGGACGGAATTATGAAACCTACTCCGCCCATTATCGGGGTTCCCTCCTTGCCCTTGTGCCAGCGCGGACCGATGTCGTATATCTTCTGACCGATCTTACGGCTCTTGAGCGCCGGTATGAGCTTACGCAGTATCAGCACGGTAAGCACAAAAACCGCTGTGAGTACCGAAAAGAATTCAATAAGCATTCTTGTTTTCATTGTCGTTATGCCTTTGCTTCGTCTTTTTTGATTTGCTCTTTTCCCGTGTTCCCGAGAGCCTCGACTATCCTTTCAGCTCTTACGGCACGGCTCGCCTTTATCAGGAGGAGATCTCTGCTCCCGAGCATCAGCTTTGCCGCCGCAGCCGCTATCTCGGGCGCGTCGGGAGCATCTATATCGGGTATTCTTACTATTTTTTCGGGTGAAAGTCCTGCCTCGGATGCGCCGCGTGCGGTCTCGGCAGAGCGCGGACCGTAAGCTATGAGAAGCTCGCCGCCGCGCTCGGCAAAATATCTGCCGACCTCGCGGTGCATGGCAGGCGAATCCGCGCCAAGCTCTCCCATATCTCCGAGGACAGCGGCGGGAATACCTCCGAGACGCTCCGCTGCGGGTATGAGAACATCGATCGCCGCGCGCATAGACTCGGGACTTGCGTTATAGCAATCCTCGATAATATTGATGCCGCCGGCGGAGGTAAAGTTCTGTCTCATATCGGCAGGACGGAACGCAAGAAGTCCCGCGCGGATCTTTTCTTCGTCAAGTCCGAGCGCAAGCCCGACAGCGGCTGCTATCAGCGCCGCCTGCGCATTATGTCTGCCGTGGACAGGTATCATGACATTCTTTATCACGCGTCCGCGGGACACGATATCGAATACGCATTCGTCACCGCCGTCACGGAACCCCGTGATGTAATGCTCCGCAGTCGTATTTCCAGACGCGGAAAAATATACGGCACGGCTGTCGGTCATCCCGACGTCGGCGAGCAGAGGCTCGTCGCCGTTAAGAAGGAGCATACCGTCGGGCGCAAGTCCCGCACGTATCTCCAGCTTTGCCTTCGCTATATTTTCGCGTGTTCCGAGATATTCAAGGTGCGATGAACCTATATTGGTTATCACCGCAATATCGGGACGTGCCGCAAGCGACATCGCCTCTATCTCTCCAAACCCGCTCATTCCCATTTCAAACACCGCATACTCAGCATCGGGCGGGGTCGCCAGCATGGTGAGGGGCATTCCTATAACGCTGTTATGGTTGCCCTCGGTGCGGTAAACGCTACCGTCCTGAGCCAGCACAGACGCAATAAATTCCTTTGTCGTGGTCTTGCCCACGCTGCCCGTAACGGCAACGCGCCGCGCCTTTATACCAGATGCAGAGTCCGCCGCGATCCGCGAAAGTGCGGGGACCGTCGCCTCGGTAACGATAACGGGGATCGGAATGTCGCGCACATCGGCAGGCTCCTTCTCAACAAGGACCGCCGCCGCGCCGGACAGTACAGCTGCGCCTATATATTTGTGACCGTCGGTACGTTCGCCCGCAATAGCCACGAACAGGGCGCCGGGACAGACCTCACGCGAATCGGTGCAAACGCAGGATATATTTTTTTCGCCCGCCGCATCAACTGCTCCGGCAAGACGCCCTCCTGCGAGCGACGCCACGCGCGCCGCCGAGATCCTTCCGTTATCTACATTTATTTTTATCTTCATTGTCGGTACCTGACCTTTTTCCGTCCTCGCTCTGCCATATACGCACGGCATCGCGGACTATGTCCGCCTCACTGAATTCATGCCTTCCGGAGGCGTCTATCTCATACTGCTCATGACCCTTGCCCGCAAGCAGGATAACGTCTCCCGCCTGCGCCATTCCGACGGCGCGGAATATCGCGCGGCGGCGGTCCGGCTCTACCGTATGCGGAGCCGACGGGTCGAAGCCGCTCATTATCTCGTTTATTATTGTCTCCGGCTTTTCCGATCTTGAATTATCGGATGTTATCACCGTGTGATCCGCCAGCCGTGAGGCTATACGTCCCATTGCGGGACGTTTTTTGCGGTCGCGGTCACCGCCGCAACCGAAAAGAAGTATCACTCTGCCCTCCTGCCTGCCGCGGCAGGCGTTGCGGGCGTCTATCATACCGCGCGCCGTGCGCAGAAGATTTTCAAGCGCATCCGGCGTATGCGCATAATCGATGAAGACCGACGCCGGAAATCCCGCGCCGAGGCGCACACGCTCAAGTCTGCCCGGAGTGCCAGCCGATGCCGCCAGCGCATCGGCGACAAATCCGCCGCTGACGCCCAACGTCATGGCGCACGCCGCCGCCTCAAGCGAATTCATCACTGTGAATGATCCGGGTGTGGGACAGCGTATGGTCCTTATTTCGCGCGGCGAAACGAGCGTGTATGACACACCCTCTCCGTCCGAGGCGCGGATGTTCTCTGCGGTAAAGCGTTCGCACACCGCGTCGCTCACCGCTGCGCGCCCGGCACTGCACAGGATAATCCTGTCCGCGCACGGACAATCATGGCTCACGGCATAATCCAGAAAGCTTCCGCCCCACCTGTCGTCGGCGTTTATGACAGCCGCATCCGACTGATGCAGTATCGACGCCTTGGCAAGAAAGTAGTTTTCCATGTCGCCGTGAAAATCCAGATGCTCGGGCGTGAGGTTGGTGATGACAGCCGCCGCAAACCGCAGCGGAGCCAGCTTACCGAGCGCCAGAGCATGTGAGGTCGCCTCAATAAACACGTATTCCGCCCCGTCGTCACGCATTGCCGCAAGCATACGGTAAAGCTGACCGGGGTCGGGCGTCGTCATATTTGCGTTTCCGTCATCCGGACGAAAGTCCGGATCGCCGCGTGTGTCGAGCACGCGGCGCGGCGTTTCGCACCGCACGGTTCCTATAAGACCGCAACGGTGCATTGCCGCGCCGAATATCGAGCGCAGCATGTAACTCACGGTTGTTTTTCCGTTCGTCCCGGTCACGGCGACAATGCGCATGCCTGCCGCCGCCAGCTCATACCGGGCGTACCATAGGCGCGCCAGCGCCGATCTGGTATCTTTGGTGTATATTATCGTTATCCCCGCAGGAGAATGCACGGCTTCCGCCGCATGACCTTCCTCCACGACCAGCGCCGCCGCGCCATGTGCGCATGCCTCGCCGATGTAGCGGTGTGAGTCGTTCTTAATGCCCCGAATGCACAAAAACAAACAATTATCGCATACCCTGCGGGAATCGGATACTATTTCGGATATCTCAATATCCGTACTGCCGACCGCCCGGTATTCAAACCCGGCGTCGGAAAGCAGCTTTGAAAGATTCATGGGAGCCTCCGGTCAAGATATCGTTATACATCCTGCCGGGCACGTCCCGTGCTGCCGTTTTTTATTTTCCGTCAGTCCTCACCGTCGGTGAATCTGACCGTTATCGTCACCACACTTCCGCGCGCCACGCTTTCGCCGGCAGCGGGATACTGCGATACAACGAGCGCCTCGCCGCCAAGAGCATGGCTCTTGCTTCCTTCAATTTTTATATTAAGTCCCGCGTCGGTTATCAGCTTATTCGCCGCCGCCGCGGACAGCTTTGACACGTTCGGCACCTTCACATCCGCCTCCGGAGCGCTGTCGCCGAGGTAAATGATTATCTTGCCGTTCTGCCCGGACAGCACCGCGCCCGCCGAGGGCACCTGAGACGTTACGCGGTCGCCATCGCCTATCATGATGCACTCAACGCCCAGTTCCTTTATCATATTGCGTGTGACAGCGGGGCTGCGTCCACGGTACTCGCCCACGGTGACGTCGAGCGCCGCCGCTTCCTCGGCGGTATACTGCGGCTCATAGCCGAGATACGGAAGCATCTCCGCCAGGCAGTTCGCTATATACGGAGCCGCTATCATAGATCCGAAGCGTGTGCCCACCTTGGGGTCGTCTACCACGATGAGTATCGCTATTTCGGGATCGTCGGCGGGCGCATACGCGACGCACGAGCCTATACAGGCATTCTTGTCGGCATCTCCTATCTTTTCGGATGTACCGGTTTTGGCGGCTATCTTGTATCCGGGAATATAGCAGTTCTTGGCGCCACCGTTGCCCGAAACGCCGCGTTCAAGTATATCGGATACCGTTTTTGAAACGGTAGTGCTTATCACCTGGCGGCGTGTCTCGGTCTTATGCTTCCATACAACGTTCCCGTCGCCGTCGGTGAGCTTATCCACCACGTAAGGTGTCAGCAGATTGCCGTTGTTGGCAACGGCGGACAGCGCCGTGATGTGGTTTATCATTGATATGCGGAAGTTCTGACCAAAGGATGCGACGGCAAGGTCAACGATGCCGAATTTATCCTCGTCCCAGAATGTAGTGTCACCCTCGCCGGGAAGATCGATTCCCGTTTTACCGAGATATCCGAACTGGCGGAAATAATTATAAAACTTCTCCTGTCCTATGCGCATTCCGACCGTCATCATTACCGGGTTGCAGGACTGCTGAAGTCCCTCCCCGAGCGTCAGACTGCCGTGACCGCTCACATGATAGCAATGTATTTTGCGGTTTGCCACCTGAAGATAGCCTGCGCAGTAGAACTTTTCATCCACTTTCGCGGCATTCTCTTCAAGCGCGACCGATGTTGTGATTATTTTGAACGTCGAACCCGGCATATACGGATCGGTAAGCACCTTGTTCGACCACATCTTCATCTGAAGCTCTTTTTTGAGCGTATTGTATTCAGCGCTGCCCTCTGCATATCCAGAAGCCCCGAGAAGTCCCTCGTAGTAATCGTCAAGCGTCCGCGGATCGTTGCAGTTAAAATCGGGATAAACGCCCATCGCGAGCACCGCGCCGGTCTTGACGTTCATCACAACGCCGGCTGCGCCGCATTCCGGCCGGCATTCCTCGAATGTCGCACGGAGCTGTTCCTCAAGTATCATCTGTATCTTGAGGTCTATCGTTGTGTGTACATCATAGCCGTCAACGGCATCAATCACGCTTTTGTATTCAAATGGCAATTCCCTGCCGTATGAATCGCGCGCGGTGATATATCTGCCGGGCGTGCCCGCAAGCTGTGTGTTGTACTGGTATTCAAGACCGTAAAGTCCGGTGCCGTCGGTCCCGGTAAACCCGAGAACATGAGAGGCAACGTTTCCGTACGGGTAGTAGCGCTTGCTTGAAGCCTCAACGAGCACCATGTCCTCAAGTCCGTTTTTTGAAACGAAATCAAGCACAAGATCGGCGCTGTCGCCGTCGGCAAGCCGCACGACGGTGGCATCAAGACTTCCTTTTTTCTTTTCTATCATCTCCGCCACGGTATCGTAGGTTATACCGTATTTCTCGCCGAGTATCTCGGAAAGACCGCGCGAGATGATATCGTCATAGTTTTTTGCATCCTCACCGGTGGATTCGGCAACCGCTGCGCGTATATTGGACGGCGCAATGAATATGCGGTAGGCGGAAATGTTTGCGGCAAGCTTTACACCGTCGGCGCCGTATATCACGCCGCGGTTCGAGTATACCGTAGACTCGGTGGTGAGTTGGTTTATCACCTTTTGCTGATAATAGTCGAAATTAACTGTCTGTATCGTAAATATCCTTAAAGCAAGCAGAACGAACGCGATGATGATAACGGCAAAGAGGATATACGAGCGCACAACGAGCTTTGTGCTGATCCTAATCTTTTCTCCCTTCATTGCCTCCTCGTTCCTTTCAGGGAATCACGGCGCGGCACCGTCATTCAATGATATTGCTCCGCCGTTGATTTTATTCGCGTTTTTATTCGCTCCTGCGGATACCGAGTGCACTCAGCAGCGCCATAACGCCGGTATTTCCGCTGTCCTCGCTGAACGCCTCGATGCGGTCCTTGCCGCCGAGCGACAGATAATGCGTGGTTGAAACATTCGTGCTTATCATCCCGTACTCGTCAATGGCGATGCGGCGTATCTCCGCAAGATCGTCCTTGACGCTGAGCGAATTTTCAAGCGATGCAACCTCGGCGTCAAGCTCTGCAAGCTTTGCCTCGGCAGCCGCCACGGCATCGGAACGTTCCTTTATCATAACGCTGAGCGTTATCGGGAGCGCAAGCACGAGCGCGAACAGAATGACGAGTGCGACCGCACCCACGGGGAACGAACGCAGTCTGCGGTCCTTTATCGGCGCGATCTCCTCGCGCGGGAACCATCTTTCTATCGCGGCATCGCGGTATGCCTCGGCGGGAGTCATGCGGCGCTCGCCGCTTTCGGTAAGCGCGCGGGTCGTGCTGTCGCGGAACTCGTAAGCCGCCGCGGGATGTTCCGGGTGCCACTCTCCACCGACAGCGCGTACACGCCGTGCCACCTTAACCTGCGGGTCGTAGCCCATGCCGTCATAGAAGCAACGCTTGTAATCGGAAACGGTCATATAAAAGCCGTCCTCGGACGTGCCGGTCTTATATCTTGAATTCCAGTCGCGGCATTCCTTGCGTGCACCGAGGCGGTATGCCTCGGGCGCGAGCGCCGCGGTTTTTATCTCGTTTTCTTCCTGCTCTGCGGCAAGTCTGCGCACCGCATCGGCGGTCCCGCGCTCCATAAAGCGCCGCTCAAGCGAGTTGTATGCGATATTGAAGGACGCGGATGCGGCAGTTTCGGCATATGCGTTCATTTTTTACCTCCATACCTTTTTGCATTCTTTTATTTTCAGGACCCCGTGATCCTCTAAAGCTTTTCGGCTACTCTCAGCTTCGCGCTGTGCGAGCGCGTATTCCTTTTAAGCTCCTCCGGAGTCGCCGTGACAGGTTTTTTTGTTATTATCCTTATTTCCGGCTTGTGACCGCACACGCAGACGGGAAAATCCGGCGGGCAGATACATCCGCGCGCCAGCGCGGCGTAGGTCTGCTTTACCCTGCGGTCCTCAAGCGAATGAAATGTGATAACGGCAAGTCTGCCGCCGGGCGCCAGAAGCGACACCGCACGGCGTACCGTCGGTTCGATTATCTCAAGCTCGCCGTTCACCTCTATGCGTATCGCCTGAAATGTACGCATTGCCGGGTGATGCTCGGACGAGCGGACCGCCGCCGCGGGCATTGCCGCCCTTATCAGCGCAACAAGCTCGCCGGTCGTTCTTATCGGCGAAGCGGCTCGCGCCTCGCATATTTTTGAGGCTATACGTGATGCGAATTTTTCCTCGCCGTATTCAAAAATGATCTTTTCCAGCTTCTCGCGCGGGTAGCAGTTCACAACATCCGCAGCGCTGAGCGGAGATGACGGATCCATGCGCATATCAAGGGGCGCATCGGATATGTATGAAAAACCGCGCTCCGGCGTATCGAGCTGGTGTGACGAAACGCCGAGATCGAGAAGAATGCCGTCAAGCGCCGCGATCCCTTCGGCGGCGCATACACGGTCCATATCGGAAAAATTCGATCTTACCACCTTGGCGCGGTCGCCGAGAGGAGCAAGCCTTTCGCCTGCCGCAGCCACAGCCTCCGGGTCACGGTCAACGGCAATGAGACGCCCGGTCGTAAGACGCGACGCAATGGCGAACGAATGACCGCCGCCGCCCGCCGTGCCGTCAAGATATATCCCGTCGGGCTTTATCGCAAGAGCCTCGATCACCTCGTCGAGCAGCACCGGCTCGTGCGAGAAGTTCACCCTTTTATCATGCTCAGACATATCACAGCCCCTGACTTTCAATAACAGAAAGAAGCTCTGCCATGTCGATGCCCGCCTGCTCGGCGCGGTAGTTCTCCTCCGACCATATCTCGGAGTAATTGCCGCATCCGACGATTACGGCGCCGCTCGTGCGCAGACCCGCGAATTCTACAAGCTCGGGCGTCAGCACCACTCTGCCCTGCGCGTCGGGAGTCACCGCCGCCGCATTGCTGTTGTAGAAACGCTTTAGCATTTCCTGATATTTGCGGTCGAGCTTTTCGATCGGCGCGATATATTTATTCCATTCGGAAAGAGAATACGCCTTGAGCGACTTGTCACGTATGCTCGGGCAGATTATAAAGCTCGCACCGAGGATATCCCTGTGCTTGGCGGGTATAAAAAGCCTGTTTTTACCGTCCACATTGTGGTGGAACACACCCATGAGCGGAAGCGATATATCGACCGCCGCCGTTTTTTCGGTTTCCTTTTCCTCCATGGCGTTCTCCTTTCCTTGATTTTCTGCCGTCATTGTTATTTTGCGGAACCGCGCGCGGCATATCCGGTCAGATCTCAGATATCCGGTGTGTAACTTATGCTATCAATTCAATCAAATTCCGCAAAAAGAAATTAAAGGGCAAGGTTCAAAGCACCCCTCACATGCTTTTCGGGACGGCACCACATGACCGCATGTTGATGGAACTCAGGCTTAATACCGTGGTATTTCACACCTTTTTGCTCCACTTTGAACCACCGTGCTGATATTATACTTTACATTCCCCCGGAAATGCAATAGGAAATCGAAAAAGAATAAAAATTTTTTTCGCACAATGGGTCAAAAAGCCCGAGAGAACGACTTTTTCAGTCGTTAAAATTCCATCAGCGATATAAGGCATCTTTATTTTTATATTTTTGTAAAATAGATGAAAACCACTGCTGCGATCATATACCTCAGTCGGTGTTTACACCGCGGGATATTTATGATATAATAGATGTGTCGATATGATAACACAACCCCGGAGATTCCGCTCCCCGCACCAAGAAAGGACATCAAATGAAAAACAAACCCAGCGCCTACATGACGGGACTTATATGCAGTATTGTACTGGCGTTCGCCTTTATCCCATGCGCCGTCATTGCGACCGGAGGCAAGGATATACCCGAATTTTCCGACCGCGACATCATATTGTTTGTCATATTCATGTCGTGCATAGTCCTGGCGCTTGTCGCGTCATTCTTTTTCGCGATAAAATACAGTCACGCCACGGCCTCGCCCGAGGTGCTTGAACGCCGCAAGCAGCTGAACCGTCAAAAAGCAAAGGAAAACAGGGATGTGTTCCTGCTCGTAGCCTCTGCCGCAGCAATAACAATAGCTCTGATGTTTGCGGGTACGTCATTGAACGGAACTCTGCTTCCTGCCGGAGGAAGAACAAAGTCGATCATCCCGCTGCTTGCCGCGTTGATACTCGTTCCCGTGATACCGGCAGCGGCAGGCAGGATCGCGGTGCTCTTTTACATAAAAAAGCTGAATTCAATGTCGATAGCCGACTGCAACACATTCTTTGTCTCACACCGCAACGAAGCAGAAAAGACCGCAGCCGCAAAGCTGAAAAAGCTGCTTCGTATCAAGGCGGCATCCGACATATACGCGGTGATCGCCGGGATGTGCGGATGTGCCGCAGCCTTCCTGTCTCCGTGCATAATTATGATAAAGCCCGTCTACTACCCCGTCATCGCACTGTCGTTCATTCTTATACTTTCAGCACTTTCCCGCATACGTCCGATAAAACGGGACGAATTTTCGGACTACAAGTTTCCTGAGTTGACGCCGGATGAGTACCCTGCGCTAAATGCGCTTGCAGTCCGCGCAGCCGAAAAGATCGGCTGCCGTAAAAAAATACGCATTTTCGGTACACTCGGCTGTAATGCGGGCATATGTGAAGTGCGTACAGAATATTCGGTACAGCTCGGCATGACGCTGCTCACGCTCCTGTCCGAGGAGGAGCTTTACGCCGTGCTGCTGCACGAATTTGCACACGTTGCACCGGGGATGCACCTCGCTTACAAGGTCAACCGTTACTCTGCCAGACTTGAATCCACCGTCGGCGATTCGATCTGTCTCTCCGTAGCAAAGCAGATGTTTTTGCTTCCCGACAGCATATATTCGTTTGAGCATCTTCTCTACTCGTATGCATCGTCAGTCATATCCGAGTCCAACGCCGACCGCGCCATGCTCTGCTGCGGAAGCAAGGAAAGAGTCGCCTCGGCGCTTCTCAAGCTGTATTACAGCGATATGGACGAATGGGAATCCGACACACGCGAAGGAAACAATTCTTATGAGCATGAGGAGTTGCCTCATGATTTCTTACGCAGTATGATAGCCGAAACGGAGAAGCATATCGACGAGCGCCGGGATGCATGGAACGAATATGCCCGCGCAGAGATACTTGCCAACAACGCGACCCACCCCACGCTCCGTATGCGGCTCGATGCTCTCGGAGTCACCGATTACTGTGCCGGCGACTCATCAAAAAGTCCCGCGCTCGACTCCGAATGCCAAAAAGCCATACTTTTATTGGAAAAGAAAATATACGACGAAATATCGCCGACCTATGCGGAAACACGTCAACGCTTCTACCTTGACCCGCTTGCCAAAGTCGAAGCGTGGGAGGCAGCGGGCAAGCCTCTCATTGCCGAGGAATACGGCGACATCGTTAACGCGCTGCTCGCGCTCTGCCGAATAAACGATCTTATGGAGCTTTGCGACCGCGCCATAAAGGAGCTTCCCGACTCAGCCGCTCTTTATGCCTACTTTATAAAAGGATCGCAGCTATTGCATTCCTTCGATCCCGCCGGCATAGAACTTATGTATCATGCTGTCGAAAACAATAAAAATTTCATTGACGAGGGCATGGAGATGATAGGAACCTTCTGCTGTATCACCGGCAGAAAGGAAGAGCTTGAGCATTACCGCTCACGCGTTGTGGAGCTTGCCCAAAAGCAGCACGATGAATATGACCGTATAAACTACATCGGCAAGAACGACCGTCTTTCCGCCGAACAGCTTCCGGATGGAATGCTTGACGGCATACTGGCTCACATAAAAGCCGCGGACGAAAGCAATATCGTGGAAAAGATCCGACTGGTGCGCAAAACGGTAAGCGATGATTTCTTCTCCAGCATGTTCATTATCGAGTTCATCCCCGACGCCGATGAGGACGCCGTGGGAAATGTGATGCACAAGACATTTATGTATCTTGACACCTGCAGCGACTGGCAGTTCTCGCTTCTCGGCTATGACGACCTTGACATCAACGCCAAAAAAGCCGTAAATGCGATCCCCGGTACGGTCGTATATTACCGCACAGCCTGACGGCTGACGATGTATATTCCCGCGCATTGTGCCGATACTATAAAAAAAGCCCGGAATGTCCGGGAAAAGGTACGGTGCGGTCATGTCGATCATTCTGATAAGAACGGTGATAATATATGTTGTCCTTGTGGGCGCCATGCGCCTCATGGGGAAACGCCAGCTCGGTCAGCTTGAGGTCTCGGACCTTGTAAGCACGCTTCTCCTGTCCGAAATAGCCGCACTGCCGATAGAAAATCACAGTATACCGCTCGTTTATGCGATAATACCGATAATTCTCGTGCTTGCAGCCGAGGTGTTTTCCGCAGCGCTTCTGTCGCGGTTCCCGGCTCTTAAGAACATCCTCTCCACGCGCCCCACGGTGCTTGTAAAGCAGGGCAGACCGCAGGAGGAAGAGCTGAAGCGCATGCGCATTTCCGCCGACGAGCTTATGGTCGCTCTGCGGCACTCCGGAAGCACCGACATATCGACGGTCGCATATGCGATACTTGAGCAGGACGGGAGCATATCCGTCATTCCGACGGCTCCCGAAAAGCCCGCCACGGCGGCAGACCTCGGCAAAACGCCGCAGGAGACCGGAATATATCATATACTGATCGAAAACGGAAAGGTCAACCGTCACGGTCTTGAAGCGGTGAACAAAAACGACAGCTGGGTCGGGCAGTTCCTCACCACCGAAAACTGTACGCTTGCGGACGTTTTTCTCCTGCTTGCCGATGACGGCGGGAACCTCAGATTTTTCAGAAAGCAGGAGTCAGGCGACAAATGAGAGAAATAATAATATCGGCGCTTCTTTTCGCAGTCCTCATCGCGGGGATAGCCGTAAACAGCGTTTTTATACGTGATTTTTACGAATACGCCATTGAAACGGCTCAAAAAATGCCCTCCGCGGAAAGCGAAGGGTGCTACGAGGCTGTATGCGCCTTTGACGAATACTGGCATGAAAAAAAGACCGCAGTATCATTCAGCGTCTCATACGACGATGTTGAAAGGATAACCGAAAGGCTGCGCCTTATGAAGGCTGCGGCATTGGCGGAAGACGCGGCGGAATTCGAATTGCAACGCGAGCAGCTCGTTACCGCCATAGAGCACGCCGCGAGACTTGAACGTGTCTCATTTGAAAGCATTTTCTGAAACCCAGGGGGGTGTTAAAAAACTCAACATGAGTTTTTTAACACCCCCGATGACATTGGTCTCGGCGGCTGAACACCGCCGTTTTGCCGTCAAGAAAACCGAAAAACAAAGATACAGGTCGGCAAAACC
>ERZ827186.635-NODE-635-length-37604-cov-10.913287_pt1 | contig 37604 bp, 28 predicted proteins | sample MGYA00519918_ERZ827186 | MGnify/ENA primary metagenome ERZ827186 (study PRJEB31778, sample SAMEA3449275) | human gut metagenome | biome: human gut; feature: human-associated habitat; material: faeces | place: United Kingdom | collected 2010/2012 ...
GGTAAGAAAAAATGTAAAAAAATCAGCAGATATCGTTAAATACCTGCTGACATTGGCGGAGAAGGAGGGATTCGAACCCTCGAGACGCTATTAACGCCTACACGATTTCCAGTCGTGCGCCCTCGACCAAACTAGGCGACTTCTCCATGCATATTGTGTGATATTAAATTATGCCCGATCACTCAAGCAGAGGTTATTATATCGTATGTTCCGTAAAAAAGCAACCGTTTTTTGCTTTTATACGCACAAAAAGCGCTTGTTTTTCGGCGGCACAAAGGGCACCGCCTGCGGTACCCTTTGAACCGTATTAAAGCTTATTATTCTATAACTCTTTTGCCCCAGGAAAATATCTCCGCCCACCAACGCTTGCTTATATCGGAAATAACAATCTTGCCCTCGGTGGAGGAAGCATGAATGAATTGATTCTTGCCCATATATATGCCTACATGATCGCAACGATCGCTGTCGTTTTTGTTGGTGTTGAAAAACACAAGGTCTCCGCGCTTAAGCTCCGACATGCTATTGATTTTCCGTCCGAAATTATTGTAGCCCTGCGTATATGCCGTGCGCGGCATCGTATAGCTGTAAGCCTCCCTGAACACGCGGGTTGTGAAGCCAGAGCAGTCAAAGGATTTGGGGCCGTTTCCGCCGCGGACATATTTGGCGCCCATATAAGACTGTGCAATTTCGATCATATTATCGATTTTTGCCTTGAGCTTTTCATCCTCCGTCATGGCGCCCGGCACGGCAGATGCGGAATACATTGCGCTGAGCGTTTTGGAGCCCGCTATTCCGTCCGCCTTAAGATTATTCTTTTTCTGAAAAGCCTTTACCGCCGCCACCGTTTTGTCCCCGTAAAGCCCTGTGCAGGTAGCGGTGAAATAGCCAAGCTCCTTAAGGCGCTTCTGCATGGTTACGACATCATCGTTTTTCATGTTTTTGCGCAGCGTTGTTGAGGGAAGAGGGTGTATCAGATCGTCATCGCCCTTTATTTCGTTTTTACCGTCCTTTTTCGGCACGGCATCTGAGGAATAAATCTTTGCAAGAGTTTTGGCACCCGCTACGCCGTCGGCCGTCAGCCCGTTTGCCTTTTGGAAATCCACTACCGCAGCAAAGGTAACGCTTGCATAGTTTCCGGTGCAGCCGCTGTCAAAATACCCCAGCTCCTTCAGGCGCTCCTGCATTTTCCGCACATCGGCATTGTTGTTCATTCCGCGCTTAAGGGTGTAGGTGGGCGCTTTTATATCAGTATCATCCGGAGCTACGGTAATTGAGGATACCTTAATATATGTCGCGCTTACATAGCCGGTAAGCCCGGCTTTTGTTTTTATCTGGTGCCAGTCACTGCCGACATTTAGCACATATACCGCCGTGCCGTTTGTCAGTCTGCCTATGGACTCGGTGGAGGTGCTCGGCCCCTTGCGGATGTTTACATAATTCACAATGCCCGTTACCTTACCCTCGCGCACAGTGCCGGCAGCATCGCTTTTACCGTCCACACTTATATAGCTCTCCGCGGCATAGCCCTCAATTCCGTCCCCGGTACGCACTCGGTACCATTCGCCGTTTTTGCTGATGATTGACAGCTTTGTGCCCTTTGCCATGACATAATATGCCGGATGCGAAGTGCTGGGGCCTCTGCGCAGCCTGACCGCAGCATCGGTCACGGCAGTGCCGGTTACCTTGTCGTCGGAATAAAGCCCCAGTGCTTTAAGCGTATTGACGCCGCATTTTCCGTCCTGAGTCAGCTTTTTCGCCTTCTGAAACGCCTTTACCGCATTCACCGTGCCCGTGCCGTATTTGCCGTCAATGCTGCCGCTGTATTTGCCCTCATCCTTAAGCGCAGTCTGTATAGCCTTCACGACATCTCCGCTGTCTCCGCTTACGAATTTTACACTTGCAGCCGCCGCTGAAAGCGGCAACAGCGAAAAAAGCATTACGGCGCATAACGCCAATGCAATAACCGTGCCAAAACAAAAGTGTTTATTCATGTTTGTCACATCCTGTTCTGAGTATTGAGGTCGGCGCTCAGGCCCGCGAGCTTCGCATCACGGGGCTTTGCTCCTGTTAAAATCCGTCTGATTTTTGCACATGCGCACATGCAGGCTTTTATCTGTTTCGTTATGCCTACGCACATTTTGAAGCTGAAATATCTTGATCTGTACCATAAGTTGATCATATACTATCAGAGACCGTTTGTCTGTGCAAATCCGCTCTGAGCCGATTATCCACCGTATGCTCTGTTTTTCTCCCGCATACTGCCCATAGCTCTATTTGTTACAATTGTGTTACGATTATATTTCTTTTTCGCAATTTTTATTTGTGTCGCGCCGCCGATAATGCAGCGCAGACCGTAATTCTTATATATTCACCGTATACTGTTTCACCGTATACAAATCCGAAAAAAAACGAAGGTCGTGTTCTGATCGGCACGCCCTTCGTTCTTTGTTTTCGCAGCTTCAAAACGGTATTATACCGAGAGATAATCTCCCTTTACCCAGCCCGTTTTGCCCTCTGCGGTTTTCAGCTTATACCAACCGTTTTCGGAAACATCCAGCACGGTAACCGCTTCGCCGCTTCGCAGAACCGCCACCTGAGAATACCCGGTACCGGTGCCTCTTCTTAAATTTACCCCGTTTGCCGTAATTTTTCCGGAGGTAGCAATCGGCTTAACATAGCTGCCGCTTGTGTACCCTACAAGACCGTTATCCAACCGTATTCTGTACCAACCGCCTTTTTTGCCCAGCACCGTAACGGTGCTGTTCTTTTTAACCGACCCTATTCCCTGATAGGATGTAGAGGGTCCGCTTCTGACATTTGCGGCGGAATTACATTCAATCCTCGCCTTCAGCCCGCCGCCCGTCTGTGCGGACTGCGTGGGCGTGTGGGTGGGCTTTGCCGTGGGTGTCGCTGTCGGTGTTGCCGTTGGTGTTGCCGTCGCGGAAGCCGTAGGCGTTACCGTTTCGGTATATATGCTTAGATAATCCCCTCTGATATACCCCTTTGTGCCGTTGGGCAGCACAAGATAGTACCAATCCCCGGTTTTATCCAGTATCGTAGCTATCGTTCCCTTTGCCGCCTGCCCTATCTTTGTATGGCTTGTGGAGGGCCCGGAACGCATATTCACCGCCACATTGCAGTTTATTACCTTGCCCTTGGTTACTATTACCGGCGTTGCCGTCGGAGTGGGCTCAACCGTTGGAGTCTGCGTAGGCGCTTCACTGCTGCTTCCCGGCGTAGGCTCTGCCGTATTGTCCGGCGTTATATCCGGCGTTGCCGCCGGCTCCTCCGAGGGCGTCGGGGTTTCCACAATCTCCGGCTTGTCCGGCGTTATATATGCCGCATAGATATATCCCTCGCCGTAGCGCGTATTTACTTTATACCATTCTCCCTGCTTTTCAATCAGCTCCACGCGGGCTCCGTATGCCAACATTCCCAGCACCGCGCTGTCCGTAGTGGCCTCTGCACGCACATTCACCGAGCCCAGCATATCCTGCGTGGTCACGGTTCCGTAGTCCTTGGACGGATCCTCCGGCTCCTCTTTGTTCGGGTCGGTAACAACATATAGGCTGTCCATTATAACGGCGCCGGGATAGTAAAAGCCCATTATCTGGTTTGAGTCATGTCCGTCCTTAGCGCGCGCAATTGCACCGCGCTGACTCAGTCCCACTCCGTGTCCGTTGCCGCGCATGGACAACACGAAATAATCTTCATATTCATATACATAATACATAAGCCGCGAATTCAGGTTCTGCCCCGCCGCAAGGCTCACCTGACGGATGTCATCAATAAACAGATCCAGCTCAAAGCTTGCCTCTTCGCCTATTTCCGGCGTTTCAACACCGTTATCCACATAATATATGCTCAGATAATCCGTGCTTATGTACCCCACCGTGCCGTCTGCGGTGCGCACCTTTGCCCAGCCGTTAAGCTGCTCCAGCACCTCTACCTCAACGCCCTTTGCCACAGTGCCTATTTTCGTTGACGAAGCACTGGGGGCGGAACGCATATTTACCGAAACATTAACATTTACCACTATGGCGCACTTTTTGCGCTGCACAGGCACGCTTTCTTCAGGCTGAACCGTTGTATCCTCCGTAATCTCCGGAGTCGTGCTCGGGTTCGCAGCAGGCTGCTCGGTTTCGGCTTCCGTCGGTGTTTCGCTCGGGGCCGCAACAGTCTCCTGCGGTTCCTCCGTTCCCGCAGGCTGCTCGGGCGTTTGTGACGGATCCGCTTCAGGGGTCGCGGTCGGAGTTTCCGCAGGAGTCACTGTCGGAGTTTCCGTAGGAGTAGGCGATGGCTCCGGCTCAATTCCGGCTACGTCCGTATACGCAATCACGCTGCCCGAAAGATAGCTTTTGCTCATATAGCCTATGGTGCCGCCCGCCGTTATCACTTTATAATAATTACCCGATTTGTCCAGAACCTCTACGCGCGTCCCCGCCCAGAGGCTTGCGAGCTTTTCATACGAGGACGACGGCCCGTCGTACAATCCGGCGTTGCGCGTAACTCCCGAAACGCGCATAAACTCCTTCTTTACCGTTCCGCTGCCCTGCTGACCCTTGATTGCGTTCACGCTTACGGTGACCCGCAGAAAATTATAGCATTTTGAATTGCTTTCATAGGGGAAGCGCTGTGTATGCAGCTGCGCTCCCGTCACGCCGTTGATTACATAATTGTCATCAAGCGTGCTGTATCCTTTTTCGTAAAGCGCAATCTTCAGCTCGGTCTCCATGACCTTGCGTATTCTCTCATCTATAATATAACAGGTTCCGCGCCCCTCCATCTCCTGCTTTGCCATATACAAAACGGACGCACTGGCTCCGCAGTTGTAATCGTATGTATCGTCCGATACCTCAAGATACGGCTCCTTCGTGCCGCCCCATGCATTCACATTCGTACGCGTCTGACCGCCGTTATTGTCGGAATACCATGCTCCGCACAGCTTCCCGTCGCTGTGGGTAAGTATCTGCCCCGCCGTTTCCTGAACCGCCTGTATGCACCGCTTCCACGATGTGGAATAGCCCTTATATACTTGATTGGAGGAGGTATCTCCTATATCGTAGGTCAGGGGCGATGTACCGCTCTTGCGCAGATTGTAGGCATATGTACGCGCCGCAACGGCCTGCGCCTTTATCGCCTCAAGCGGAGAGCCCTCTCCTATCTCGCCCACAACAACGCCCACAAGATATGTTTCCATATCCACATAGTTAACCGCCAGCAGATAGCTGCCGGACTTTGCAAATACCATATCCCCCAAATAATTGCAAAGTCCGTACCTGTTGGATTGTATTTTAAGCCCTTTATAACCCGCATCAGTCTTGTACAGCCGGAAATAGCCGTTGCTGCCGCGGCATACCTCCTTGCCCTCCTGATACAGCACCGCCGTGCTCCCCTCAATTTTCACGGTGCAGACTACACCCTTTTTCAGCGCCTTACCATTATCCGTGGCATAGGTGCCCTCCGGCGTAAAAGCCAGCGTTTTTACCGAGCCTATGGTGGAAATTTTAACTCTCAGTATGCATTTATCCTTGGCCTGAGCAGTTACCGTTCCCACGGATGCGCTCAGTGCCGTAAACAGCAGCATTATAGCCAGCACTGCCGCAATTTTTGATTTCATCGGATACTCCCTTCTCCGCCTTATTTATAAAGCCGGTGTAAAAAATGATGGCGCAACGCTGCAAAGCCGCGCCTGCGTATTGCATATGTCAATATTATTAAGCCCTTCGCCCAAAAAAGCGCATTAAGCCGAATTTTTTGCATACAGCTTTTTTATAATAATAACAGACGGCCGCGCTAAACGCAAGTCGTCTGTTGTCGATTATGCAAGAATACCGCGCTTATACTGACTGTTGCTCGTTTTTTCGCGCTGTTTCGCTAAATATTACAATTATATTACGAAATCGCTTAACAATTCGTAACAATTTGCGCCGTGATGCCGCTCAGCCTGGCCTGTGCGTGTCTTTTACAGCCTGGAGGCCACATCCCGCGCCACAACAATGCCGGTCACCGAAGCCTGCATAAGGCCGCGGGTAATGCCTGCTCCGTCGCCTATGCAGTAAAGCCCCTCCACCGCCGTCATAAAGCGGTTGTCCACCTTCACCTTGCTGGAGTAGAACTTTACCTCCACTCCGTAAAGCAGGGTGTTCTTGGAGTAAAGCCCCGGCGCCACCTTATCAAAGGCGCGCAGTGCTTCAATAATACTGGTAAGATGACGGTGCGGCAACACAAAGGACAAATCCCCCGGCACTGCCGTGGCAAGCGTGGGACGGGTGGTGGATTTTTTAAGCCTTGTTGCATCGGTGCGCCGCCCTTTTTCCAAATCTCCCAGACGCTGTACCATTATCGGGCCGCCCGTGAGCATATTGCCCAGCTTTGCAATATATTCGCCGTATACTATCGGGTCGTCAAAGGGGGATGTGAATTTGGAGGAAACCAGCAGCGCAAAGTTCGTGTTCTCCGTTTTGCGCGCGGCATCACCGTAGCTGTGGCCGTTTACCACCGCTATGCCGTTTTCATAATGCTCCTCCGAAACCACTCCGCCCGGATTCATGCAGAATGTGCGCACCTTGTTTTCAAAGGTGTCGGAATAATACACCATCTTGGCTTCGTAAAGGTGCTTTGTAAGGTGATCCATTATGCTGTTGGGCACCTCTACGCGCACACCGATATCCACTTCATTGTTTTCCGTAACTATTCCGAGGTTCTTCACCGTGTGATTCAGCCAATCCGCGCCGCCGCGTCCCGGCGCCGCAACAACACAGCCCGCCTCCACGGTAAATTCCTCGCCTGCATGCTCAAGGACTGCGCCGCAGGCTCTGCCCCCCCGCACTATTATCTCCTTTGCCGTGGTAAGCTCCATAAATGTGGTACGGGTGTTGGTTACAAGGTGCACATACATGGCTCTGAGCACATCAAAAGCCCGCTCTGTTCCCAAATGCCGCACCGGGCAGGGCACCAGCTGAATATTGTGCTTGGAGCACTCATAGCGTATTTCGTCCACCTTTTTATCGTTAAGGCCGTGCACCTCGTCGCTTGCGCCGAAATCGCAATATATGCTGTCGGCATAGGAAATAAGCTCCGCCGCTTCCTTTTGGCCGATATAATCCGTTATATGCCCTCCCACCTCGCTGGAAAGGGACAGCTTACCGTCGGAAAACGCACCCGCGCCCGACCATCCGCTTACTATCGCGCAGGGCTTGCAGTGTACGCATTTTCCCGTAACGCGCGCGGGGCAGCGGCGGCTGTCAATATTGCGTCCGCTGTCGATTATAAGCACTCTTGCGTCCTTATTCAGACGCGTAAGCTCAATTGCCGTAAATATGCCCGCAGGGCCTGCGCCCACAACCAGGCAGTCATAATACTCGTTGTTCATAATATCACTCCGAACCGTTTTTCGTTCCATGCCGCCGCTGCGGCAGGCATACATATATATTATAGCACATCGTTTTCCCTTTTTCAACACTATTCTGCACGGTTTTGCTCCGCGCAATAAGAAAACCGCCCCGGTTTTCCCGAAGGCGGCTTGCCGTGCGGTCATAAACCGCATTATTATTTTTGCTTAAAGGCTTATCCTCTCTTCTTTGCAACAACCAGTGCGCCGCAGCCGGTGATGGCGGCAACGGCATAGGCGATTACGGAGAAGTCAGCGGTATCGGTGCTTTCAAAGCCGTCCAAATCGCCTTCGCCCTGAACCAGTTCCATAGTATCAGCAAGAGCAACGCGATTTACAAGGAAAGTAAAGGGCTCCGCAGTATAATCCATGTAGAAGCTTGTGTTCTTAAAATAGCAGCCCTCTGCGAGTCCGTTCATTCTTGCAATCGGGAAGAACACCCAGCCGGTAAAGCCCGCGGGAATCGCAACGCCCGTGCCGCGTCCGTTGCCGGCAGTTTTCTCGGTGCCGTTTGACCGAGTGCCGTCAGCAGCAATAAGAACAATCGGCCACTGCGCAATCTCGTCCTCGGTGTTATGGTTTTGAAAAAGCGCACCCCACTCGTTAAGACTGCCGTCAGTATTTACAACGGTACTTTCAGTCGCCAAAACAACCTCTTGTCCGCTTCCGTTTTTTATCTGATATCCTACATACTTTGCATTCGCCCATGCAGCCTTGGTATCGGCATCGGCAGCAAGTGCCGGACCCTCGCCCGCTGCCATATGATACAGACAAGTAAGGGCGTCCTTGGCGGTAAGCTTGATGGCCATGGTTTTTCCGTTAAACTCATACTTCCAGTACTCTTCACCTGCGCTGCCGTTTGCAAAATTATCACTTGAGGACGTACCGGTAAAATCCTCGATAACCGTAACGTCAATGTGGTTTCCGCCAACGGTGACGCCTCCGGGCATCGGAGCGGCAAACGCACTTACACACAGCGTACAGCACAGCGCAAATACGCAAAGGGCAATCACGAACTTTTTCATGTTTGTATTTCCTCCTCTTGTTTTTGCATATTATGCAATATGGTATATTGTTATTATTATTATTATAGCTGCCCGGATACCCAAAGTCAATACCCCAAGGAGGGGGTTTTGCAAAAAAAACATAAAAAGCCGTATGCACCGCTGAAAACGCGGCCGGGCACCGCGACGAAATACGCCTCCGTCGCAAAGTCCGCGTCTGCGCCGACTGCAAAAAGCAAACAAAAAGCACCTGCCTTTAAGCAAGTGCTTTTGGTGGGTCATCGGGGGCTCGAACCCCGGACACCCTGATTAAGAGTCAGGTGCTCTACCAGCTGAGCTAATAACCCGTATATGGAGCGGAAGACGAGATTCGAACTCGCGACATTCGCCATGGCAAGGCGACGCTCTACCACTGAGCCACTCCCGCATATGCCGTTAGGAGAAGTCGGCTTGCATCACAAACCTGCTCCCTCGGAACAGGGTTTATAATATCACATATCTTTTTGCTTGTAAAGCGTTTTTTTAATATTTTGCGGCAATTTATTTTTGATCCGTCCGGTTTGTATGCCAAATTACCCCTTTACCTTAAACCAGCAGCCCCAGCGCCGCCCTTACCGCATAGGTTCCCAGTATAACCGCCGCACACCCTCCGTAAAAAAACGCGCTTACCGTTTCAGAGGGGTTTATCACCCTGTGATGCAGAGCAAAAAGCAGCAGCGCGGCAATAAACGGCGCAGCCGGATTATAATAAAGCACAGCCCCGAAATCCAACCGACACAGCGCCAAAAGTGCACGCGTAGTGCCGCAGCCCGGGCAGGGAATGCCCGTTATATACCTTATGGGGCAATGAATCCCGCTTATATTAAGCAGCAGCAGACACAGTGCAAAAAGTGCAATAAACACCGCATGCTTTATAAGCAGCCTTCGGACTTTTGCAGACTTTCCCGGCCGCTTTTTGTCCTCAGCCGCCGTTTGTCCGCTTTCTTCATTTTGAGTATGCATTTTTTCGCATTTATTGGCGCTTCTGCGCCGAAAAAAATTCATACGCTTCCCTAACCGCCTCTTTGGCGTCCCCCGGCTCAAACCCCAGTACGGCGCGCGTACGGGACGAATCAAACTCGACGCCGCTTTCAAGACATTCCACCGCATAGCGCGTAAACCTCGGCGTCTTGCCCAAAAGAGCGCATAACGCCCCGTTTATATCGCCCGCCGCGCATGCAAGCCATACGGGAATATGCGGCAAATGCCGCCTCCTTCCGCTGAGCCGCGCAAGCTCGCAGTATACCTGTGCCACCGTGATTCTGCCGCCCTGAAGAATGTAGCATTCCCCGCTTTTTCCTTTTTGCGCCGCCAGTATAATGCCGCGCGCCGCATCCGTTGCGCTTATAAAATCGTAACCGCCGTCTATGACGGCAAGGGGTGCTCCGCGAAGATAATCCCGCACAAGCCTTCCAGCGAGCGAGGGCTTATAATCGTTTGCTCCCAGCACGGCGCAGGGACAAACCACACAGGCATCCAGCCCGTTTTTACATTCATCAAGCACATATTGCCCCGCCATGGCCTTGCTTTGGGCATAGCAGCCCTTCATAAGTTCCGGATAAAAGCCCTTCGGTTCCGACATCCTGAGCATATTATCACGGATATCGCCGTTTTCGCTGCCGCAGAAAACAGCATCCGTGCTGCAAACATACACAAGACGGGCATGCTTCTGCGCGCATATGCGCGCCACTTTCCGCGTAAGAACGACATTTACGGCAAATGTTTCTTTTCTTTCCCTTTCGCTTATGGCAATCTTACCGGCGCAATGCACTACGCACGCTCCCTCCGGAATAAGCCCGCGCAAAAATTCTTCATCGGAAAGCTGCCCGACGGCCCGCATGACGGAAACCCCCTCAAGCGCCGGGTCATTATCGCGCCGCACGGCCGCAATTACCCTTTCGCCCTTGTCTGCAAGCAATCTGACCACATTGTTTCCGATGTGTCCGGTTGCACCCGTTACCACATATGTTACCGCCATTTTTGTTCTCCCGGAGGGCGGCTGCGCCGCCCCTTTATTAAAAGCCCGGGCGCAATGCGTCCGGGCCGCTGTCCCGCTCCGTTTAAATTTTTGCAAAACCGGCAGGCCGTATATTATTTAACCTGTCATCCCGGCAGCTCAGTCAAAATCATAGCTATCCGGCCTTGACTTTGCAATAAACCTGTATTCGCTGGGCGAAAACCCGGTTTTTTTCTTGAAAAGCCTGGAAAAATAGTTTGAGCTTTCAAATCCCACCGAATAGGCTATTACCTGCACAGGATCGTTCTGCGTCTGAAGCATTTTCTTTGCCCGGTTTATGCGCAGGTTATTTATAAACTCAATGGGCGGATGCCCCGTTTTTTCCTTGAAATAGCGTATGAAATAATTCGGGTGCAGGTGGGAAATGCTGCACAGCTCGTTTATGGTTATATCCCTTGAGAGATTTTCGTCAATGTATGTAAGTATAACGCTCAGCTTTGTATCCTTGAATATTGTTTCCCTCGTAACGCTGGAATGCTCGGCGTAATAGGCAAGCAGCTGCAGTATATAGGCCTTGCGGCGCAGAATTTCATGCAGCGACAAATGGTTGTTTGTAATTATGGATTTGAACAGATCGGTAACATAATCGGCATCCTTTACCTCGATAAAATGAGGCAGAGTTATCTGTTCCATAAGGTCTTTGTTGTTGCACATGGCAGTAAAATGAATCCAATACTTGCTTATGGTGTTGTCCGATATGTGATGATAAGTCTGCGTGCTGTTGCAGGGCAGAAGAAAAAGCTGTCCTTTTTTTGCAATGTATTCGCTGTCGTCTATCTTGATGTAGCACTCGCCGCTCATTATATAATAGAATTTATTGTAATAGGGGTTTATTATAGTGCTGCCCCATGAACGCCAGCATTTTGCAAAATCTCCCGTAAGGTATTCCAGCTGAATGTTTTCCAGCTGCTGACTGAAGACTATATTATCCTTCATAAATCCGCACTCCGTATAAACTTCCGCCGCCGCACGGCCCGTTGTAAAATAGAAATCGCAAAATAGATAATTTTGTATAGGTACATCTTAGAATCCTGCATATCTATTATAACTGTTTTAATGTATAATATCAACTGAAATTTTCTATCCGCGGATTTTTATTTCTGCCTTCGGGCAAAAAACATCCCGGCCATCATACTCAAAACAACCATTAATGCTGAAAGGATATAACCAAATGAGCCTTATATTTACCGATCTCCGCTGCGAAAACCGCCGCAACCCCTTGGGCATCGACACCGTACCCCGCCTCAGCTGGAAGCTCTCCGGCCCGCGCTGCGCGCGTCAGAGCGCCTTCCGCGTAATAGTCGCTTCAAGCGAGCAGGCGGCAGCCTCCCTTTCGGGCGATGTATTCGACAGCGGCCTTGTACCGGGTGACGCTTTCTTCTGCGATGCCGACGCCGCATACAAAAGCGCAGCCCGCTACTTCTGGCGCGTATGCGTCAGGGATGAAAACGGTGAGGAAACCATAAGCGACACCGCAAGCTTTGAAACCGGCCTGCTGGACCCCGCACTTTGGGAGGGCAGCTTCATCGGCTCCCCCTGCTCCTATTCCGGAATACTGCTGTTCCGCAGCCATTTTGAGGCGCGCAGAAGCATTGCATGCGCACGGATATACATAGCCGCCGCCGGCTTTACCGAGCTTTATGTAAACGGCACGCGTATAGGCTCAAATGTTCTGGAGCCCGTAAACTCCGACTATAAAAAAGAGCTGTACTATGTCACCTTCGATGTAACAAACGCGCTGCACTCGGGGGACAATGTCATCGGCGTGCGCCTTAATAACGGCTGGGCGGAGCACGGCTGCTTCCTGCTTCAGGGCCGCGTAAGCTACGATAACGGCGAAAGCGACACCTTTTTCTCCTCCCACGGCAACTTTATTTTCTGCCCCTCCGGCACGAGCGTTGCCACACAGTACGCCGGCGAAAGACGCAACCCCGCCATGGAAATGACCGGCTGGGCGGACCCTGGCTTTGAATTTGAAAAGAAATACCGCCACGAAACCTTCGGCATAATGAACTTCTGGCTGCCGGAATCCCCCGAAACGGTGCTTGACTGCCAAAAAAGCTTTATGAACGCCTATTATACCGCCATTGAACTGCCCCATCCCGGCGGACGCCTGATTGCCACCCCCATTGAGCCCGTGGTTATCGGCCGCGAAATGAAGCCCGTTTCCCGTCATCAGATAAAGGACGGCGCATGGCTGTACGATTTCGGTCAGAACTTCACCGGCATCTGCCGTCTGCGTGTAAAGGGCGAAAGAGGCACAAAAATCAGCATCGCCCACACCGAGCTGCTTAACGAGGACGGCACCCCGAACATGGTATATCTGCGCATAGCGGAGCCCAACTATCCCTACGAGATGCAAACCGACTGCTATACTCTTGAGGGCACGGGCAAAACCGAGGAATTCATGCCCTCCTTCACCTATCACGGCTTCCGCTTTGCCGCCGTATACGGCCTTACCGAGGGGCCGGATGACGACACCCTCTCTGCCTTTACTCTTGCAAGCGATGTAGCACAGATAGGTACCTTCAAGGCCGAGCACGATATGATATCCTGGCTCCAGGAGGCCATCATGTGGACGGAAAAGGGCAACCTTCACTCCATCCCCACCGATTGCCCGCAGCGGGCCGAGCGTCAGGGCTGGCTCAACGATATGACCGCCCGCAGTGAGGGCGCGGTATATAACCTTGACCTGCACCTGCTGTATTCCAAGTGGGCGCGCGATATAACCGGCACGCAGGATCCCGTAAGCGGCGCCATCGGCGATACCGCTCCCTTCCGCCGCGGAAACAAGCCCGCCGATGCCGTATGCTCCTCCTACATTTATGCGCCCTTCCTTGTTTACCGTCACTACGGAGACGACCGCGCCCTGCGCGAAAACTACGAGGGCTTCCGCAAATGGACCGAATACCTGTACCGCAACTCCGACCGCGGCATTGCCATATACAGCCTTTACGGCGATTGGGCGGGGCCGGAACCGGACAGCTTCAACGGCGGCTCCCCGGTATCCGGCATAACCTCCGGGCAGTATATGTCCAGCTGCTTCAATTACTATAACGCCCGTCTTATGCAGGAGGTGGCACGCATCACCGGCCACGGCGAGGATGAAAAAATGTATGCAGACCGTGTAAGTGAGCTTTGCACCCGCCTTAACGATGTATATTACGACCGTGTGAGCGCCAACTATTCCACCGGCTCTCAGGCGGCGAATATATTTGCACTGGAGCTTGGCATAGTGCCGCAGTCCGAGCAGGCGCGCGTTGCCGCAAACATCAACGCCGATATCGTAAAGCGCGGCTATCACCTCTCCACCGGCAATCTGTGCACAAAATACCTGCCGGAGATACTCACCCGCTACGGCTACCTTGAAACCGCAATGAAGCTCATGGAGCAGACCACCTACCCCAGCTGGGGCTATATGAGAAGCAAGGGCGCCACCACCATATGGGAGCGTTGGGAATACGCCACCGGCTTTGCAATGAACTCTCACTCCCATCCGATGTACGGCTCCATAACCGCATGGTTCTATAAATACCTTGCCGGCATAACCGTATCCGAGTCTGCATTCCGCCGTTTTCGCGTGCATCCGTATCTGCCGGAGAATATGCCTGCCTGCAGCGGCAGCATCGAAACCCCCTACGGCCGCATTGTATCCGCCTGGAAAAAAACCACTTCCGGCTGGAGCCTGCATATTGAGGTTCCCGTTTCCTGCAAGGCTGTTGTTGAGCTTGAAGGCACCGGCGTCACTGTGGACGGCAGCGCTCCCGACAGCTGCCCCGGCGTAAGCACGGAAAGCCGTACCGACACAATGACCGTCCTCACCCTCGAGTGCGGAAAATACGATATTGCAGTTGCGCGGTAAAACAGCATAATGCTTTAATTTTTAATATTTTAATAGAAAGTATTCCTTTTAACAGCAAAATACATGGCAGTCATTATACATAAAAATGGTGAGGTTCCATAAGAAGCCTCACCATTTTTATGTTGACAATTCAAGCAGAATTTTTTCATATGTTTTGATAAATTAATGCCATTACCCAACTTCCGAGATGCATTGTAATAAGTATTCATATTGTTCTTCACGAGTTTTTTCATCCAAAAGCTTGGTCTGAATTCCATATTCCATACATGCTTTATAAATATCCATTAAATTATCTGCACAACTCATAGGATTAAGCATTCCGCTATATATATGATATGCACCACTAGCAAGCAAATCGAATGTTGCGTGGGCTAACATAGTATGGGCAATTTTTATATAATCTGTATCGCTATCCCTCCATTCACTAATTTCTGCTTTTGAAGCCGTTACTCTTGACCCTATAAGTTCAAGCAAATCAGTCTCAGCAGATGGTTTACAATTATTTGTTTGATATTTCTCAATTAGCTCTTTGCAAATATTAAGCAATCGCGCAGAATTTCTCCTGTAATTTGGACCGGTAAAAAAATTTTTTATTTTGCTTAAATCAGTTTCACGCATTGATACTCACATCCATCATTTACTTTGAGAAGATCTCATAAGTTCACCTTTTAAATTATCAACAATCCTTCTTAAGCGGAATGCCGTTTGCATCCTTATCGATATTGCCGGTAAAGATCATAATACCCTCGATAAGCCCCCAAATATAGCCTATGCCGCAGCAAAAGCTCAGGCATATCTGCGCAATGCCCTTGCCGGTGTAGCCCAGATAAAAGTTGTGAACGCCCAGACCTCCGAGCAGCACGCCCAGCAGCCCCGCTGTCATTTTGGATTTCTGCTGATCCGGCGTATACTGCGCCAGAGGAGCGCCGCAATTTGGGCAGAAGGTCGCACCCTGCTGTGTCTGCGCTCCGCAGTTGGGGCAATACGCGGCCCCCTGTCCTTTTTTGAAGCCGCAATGCACGCAAACTGCCGCGTTGGGATCCATTGCCTGTCCGCAATTTCTGCAATACATAAAATTATACCTCCGTTATATCCCGGACACAGCTGCACCGCCATTTTACGCATATCCCGCGCGCTTTAATATGCCCGGTCATTTTTTTACAGTATAGCACCCATTTTGCGCTGTTGCAATGAATTTTTTCGAAAAACTCCGATTTCTGTTTCGGTTCCGGGTATGCTTTTATTGTTCCCTTATCCGCTTTATATCGGCATAGTGTGAATCCGCTCCGAGGCTGAGCCTTCTGTTTGCAAACATCGCCGTGGCTGTCAACACACAGCCTTTGCTGTACGCCGTTCTATTGGGCAGGTCGTAATCCGCCGCACATGCTTTGCCTATATTTGAGAACCCTATACCGCCGGTAATGTACATGCGACGATTTGCAATGCTTTCGGAAAAGCGTCGGCACGCCGCCTTCAGCTTATCATCGCCGTATCCCTTTGCCGCAGCCGCAGCACCGCACATAAGGTGCAGCGTCCTTAGGGCAACGGTTCCTTTGCTCTTTTTAACTACTTAAGTCCTTCATACACCAGCAGTGCCTCTTTTATAGCCTGCTTATCGCTTTCCCTGACGGTAAAATCATGTGAATAATCATCTCCCTCAAAACGAACGATGGTTTCCTTTGAGTTCGCTATTGCCCAAAGCATCGTTACATCCGAAGCACCGTCAGTATCAATATACTCCCATACTTGTCCGCCGTCGTTATCACGAACTATATCAAAATATTTGAAGCTTCTGTAATACCGCTCATCATCGGCCGCTACCGTAATCTTTTTGAAAAACACCCAATCGTCATCCGTAAAATTATATACAACCCGTATCCATATATTGCCGTTGTCATCCATGCCGATGTACGGCAATATAAAGCAGCGCGTATCGGCAATCCAATTTCCGTATGAATTAAATCTCCATGCCTTCGGATAATAGAATTTCAAATGTCTTACTTTATCTTCATCAAGGCGCATATTCCCAAGCAGCTTAAGCGCCTCGGTGCGCTTTGCCTCCTTCTCCTGCTTTTGCAATGCTGCAAGCTTTTCCTCCGCCTGATTAAGCAGGGAAGCATTTTTCACCTTACCCTTCTCCTTCTCCGTAAGCTGCTCAAACGCCTGCTGCGCCGCATTTATTTTTTCCGCGCTTTCAAGGGTCACCTCTCCGATTTGGTCAATAAGCCCCTCCACTACTTGCGCACGCAGCTGTATAAGCGCATTTTCCGCCGATTCAAGCACGGCCAGCCCTTTAACCTTTTCCTTCACATTTTCGGGTGCAGCATCATACTCCTGCCTTGCCGCCGCTATTTTTTCCGCGCTTTCAAGGGTCACCTCTCCGATTTGATCAATAACCGAATCAACGGCTGCAGCCTTGTTTTCCAGCACCAGCTCTTCATATGCTTCCCGTGCCTTCTTAAGCTCCTCCGCCTTGTCAAGCTGTTTAAGCTCATCATCACTCAGCTTTTCCACTGCTTTTTCCGCTGCCGAAATACGTTTTTCGCTATCCAGCGTTACTTCGCCTATTGCCGCTATTTTTTCCTCCGCAGCCTTTACCGCCTCGCTCTTGCCGCAGGCACAAAGGCATAACGCCATCAAGACCGCCATTATGACAACAAGGTATTTTTTCATATTTACCTCCCTATATAAGTTTTTTGTCCTGTTATAGGACAATTATTTGCGATACATAGTTTAACATTGTCTTTGTCCTATGTCAAGACAAAATATATGGAGGTAATGTATGGCAAGAATTATCGACGGGAACGAAATGAATATGATAGGGAAAAATCTTCGCAGACTCAGAATCAAAAAACGCCTAAGTCAGCAAGCGCTGTCCGATAAGCTGGAAACCATGGCGATATATGTATGCAGGGGCTCCGTATCCCGTATTGAAGACAAGCAGCGCACGGTTACGGATATTGAACTCTACGGCATTGCAAAAGCTCTCGACGTGCCGATAACCGACCTTTTTGAAGAACGCAATATTTAAGCCGGCCCGTACGGATCCGCTTTTTTATGTCCAAACGGCATATTATAATAAAAAATGAACCGTTTGCAAAAAGCCAAACGGTTCATTCATTGTATTATTTATGGGAATTCTTTTCAGATAAGCTCTGTATCCTCACGGTTCTGTAATGCATCGTCGTCGGCCGCGCTGTCCGCATCCTGCGCATGCGCCTCCGCCTGCTGCTCAATGGCCTGCTCCGTTTCCGCCTCCGCAGGCACCGCCGCCGCGCACACAACCTTAACACCCTCAGCCACTCTCATGGCAATTACGCCCTGTGTCGCGCGCCCCGCAACGCGTATCTGCGCCACCGGTATACGGATAATCACTCCGTCAGAGGTGATAAGCATCACGTCATCGTCATCGTTTACCACCTGGATATCCACAAGCTCGCCGGTTTTTTCGGTAAGGTCATGCGTGATTATTCCCTTGCCGCCGCGGTTGATAACACGGTATTCCTCCGGGAAGCTGCGCTTTGCAAAGCCGTTCTCGGTAACGGTAAGAATGGTGGTGCCCTCTCTGAGTATGCCCATGTTTATAACTCTGTCTCCCTGAGCTATATCCATAGCCGTAACGCCCTGAGTCACTCTGCCCATCTGACGCACGTTTTTCTCGCTGAAGCGTATTGCCTTGCCCTGCGCCGTGCCCAGAACGATGTCATCCTCGCCGCTTGTAAGCGCCACCTGCACCAGCTCATCGCCCGGACGCAGTATAACGGAAAGTATGCCGTTTTTTCGTATGTTTTCAAACTCGCTCAGTCTTGTTTTCTTTATAAAGCCGTCCTTCGTGGCCTGAACAAGGTTTTTGCCCTGACGCTCCTGCTTATCCTCAGGCAGCGGAATAACCGCCGTTACCTTTTCGCCCGCAGCGAGATTGAGCAGGTTTACCACCGCCGTACCCTTTGCCGTTCTGCCCGCTTCGGGTATCTGATAGCATCTTATCTGATGCACCTTGCCGAAGTTTGTAAAGAACAGCAGATCGGTGTGCGTGCTTGTAACCAGCACCCTTTCCACAAAGTCCTCTTCGCGGGTGGTAAGCCCGGTTATGCCCTTGCCTCCCCTGTGCTGAGCACGGTAGGTGTTGCTGGGCAGCCGTTTGATGTATCCGAAGTGGGTCATGGTAACCACCATGTCCTCCTCCTGAATAAGCGATTCAAAATCTATCTCGTCGCTTGCCGCCGTGATCTCCGTGCGGCGATCGTCGCCGTATTTCTCCGCTATCTGGCCTATCTCGTCCTTGATTATCTCCAGCACCAGCTTCTCGCTTCCCAGTATCTCATTGTAGTAGGCAATAAGCTTCCTCTTTTCCTCCAGTTCGTCCGTAAGCCGCTGTCTTTCAAGGCCTGTCAGGCGCTGCAGGCGCATATCCAGTATGCTCTTTGCCTGCTCCTCGGAAAAGCCCAGCTGCTCCATAAGCGCGCTTTTGGCAATATCCGTGGTCTGAGAAGAGCGTATAAGGCTTATGACCTCGTCAATTATATCCAGCGCCTTTATAAGACCCTCCAAAATATGCGCCCTTGCCTGTGCCTTTTTAAGATCAAACCTTGTGCGGCGGACAATAACCTCCTTCTGATGCTCAAGATAATAATACAGCATCTCCTTAAGGGTAAGGATTCTCGGCTCATTGTCCACAAGCGCCAGCATTATCGCGCCGAAGGTTTCCTGAAGCTGAGTGTGCTTATAGAGGAAATTAAGCACGACATTCGGATTTACATCCTTCTTCAGCTCCATTACAAGCCGCATACCGTCTTTGTTGGATTCATCGCGCAATGCGCTTAAGCCCTCAAAGCGTTTGTCCTTATGCAGCTCTGCAATTTTCTCCACAAGACGCGCCTTGTTTACCTGATACGGCAGCTCCGTAACCACAATGCGTGCCCGGTCGGCCGTCATCTGCTCTATTTCGTGCTTTGCCCGCACCACTATTCTGCCCCGGCCCGTGGTATAGGTCTGCCTGATGCCGGAAAGCCCCATTATGGTGCCCGCCGTTGGGAAATCCGGCCCCTTTATGTACTCCATAAGCTCCTCGGAGGTAATATCGGGGTTGTCAATAAGCGCTTTTACGCCCGCCGTTACCTCACGCAGGTTGTGCGGAGGAATATTTGTAGCCATACCCACGGCTATACCGTCCGAGCCGTTTACAAGCAGGTTAGGGAAGCGGCTGGGCAGCACCCTTGGCTGCATTTCGGTTTCGTCAAAGTTCGGATAGAAGTCCACCGTGTCCTTATCGATATCGGCCAGCAGATCGCCCGCTATCTTAGAAAGCTTTGCCTCGGTATAACGGCTTGCCGCTGCCGGATCTCCGTCTACCGTACCGAAGTTGCCCTGCCCCTGAACCAATGTGTAGCGTATGGAGAAAGGCTGGGCAAGGCGCACCATGGCGTCGTATATAGCCGCATCGCCGTGCGGGTGATATTTACCCATTACATCACCCACGATTCTTGCGCTTTTGCGGGTGGGTTTATCGTTGGTGTAGCCCGATTCATACATGGAATAAAGTATGCGCCTGTGCACCGGCTTAAGTCCGTCCCGCACATCGGGCAGCGCACGGGAAATATTAACCGCCATGGCATAGGATATAAAGGATTTTTTAATTTCTTCCTCGATATTTACATCAAGTACTCTGCTTTTAAGCTCGTTTTCCATTCAGCTGCTCCTCCGCTTATATGTCAAGGTCGTCGCTTGCAACCAGCTTGGCGTTCTGCTCAATAAACTCGCGCCGCGGCTCCACAAGATCCCCCATAAGAAGGGAGAATATCTGGTCTGCCGCTATTGCGTCCTCCATGGTCACCTTAAGCAGCGTGCGGGTCTCCGGGTTCATTGTGGTTTCCCACAGCTGGCTGTCATTCATCTCTCCCAGACCCTTGAAGCGGTTGGTAAGCAGGCTCTTGCGCTCGCCTTCATCCTTGGAATCTATAAAGGTGCGCAGTTCCGCATCGTTGTAAAAATAATTTATAGCCTTTGTACGGGTGTTTGTAACCTTGTAAAGCGGCGGCTGAGCAATGTATACATATCCGTTTTCGATAAGCTGCGGCATATGCCGGAAGAAGAAGGTCAGCAGCAGTATGCGTATATGGCTGCCGTCAACATCGGCATCCGTCATGCAGATTATCTTGTGATATCTCAGCTTTTCAATATTAAATTCCGTATCGATACCGGCGCCGAAGGCCGTTATCATGGCGCGGATCTCATTGTTCTGAAGCATTTTGTCCACTCGCGTGCGCTCTACATTGAGAATCTTTCCGCGCAAAGGCAGTATCGCCTGTATTTTTCTGTCCCTGCCCTGCTTTGCGCTGCCGCCTGCGGAGTCTCCCTCCACTATGAATATTTCGCATTTCTGCGGATCGGAATCCGAGCAGTCGGCCAGCTTTCCGGGAAGAGAATTGCTCTCCAGCACATTCTTGCGCCTTGTAAGCTCACGCGCCTTGCGCGCCGCCTCCCTTGCGCGGTTTGCCATAAGGCATTTTTCAATTATGCCCTTTGCCTCTGCGGGATGCTCTTCAAGATAGTCCGTAAGTCCCTGCCCCACTATGCTGTCGGTAAGGGATCGGAATTCGCTGTTGCCCAGCTTTGTTTTGGTCTGCCCCTCAAACTGCGGCTCCTCCAGCTTGACAGATACAACGCAGGTAAGCCCCTCGCGCACATCGTCTCCCGACAGCGCGGCCTCGCTGTCCTTAAGCAGCTTGAACTTGCGCGCATATTCGTTTATCACCCGCGTCAACGCCCTGCGGAAGCCCTCCAGGTGCGTGCCGCCCTCGTGCGTGGCAATATTGTTGGCATAGGTGTACACCGTTTCCTTGTAGCTGTCGTTGTACTGCATGGCAACCTCTACAACGCTCATGCCCTTGTTTCCCTCAAAATACAGCGGCTGCTCCGTAAGCACCTGCTTTCCCTTGTTAAGGTATGCCACAAACTCCCGTATGCCGCCCTCATAGTGGAATACATCCTCCTTGAGATTGTCCGGATGCTCATCCCTTGCTATGATCTTTATGCCCTTATTCAAAAACGCCAGCTCTCGCAGACGCTGCCTTATGGTTTCAAAATTGAACACCGTGGTTTCAAATATCTCGGAATCCGGACGGAATCTGTGATATGTGCCGGTGTGATCGCTCGTGCCGGTTTCCCTCAGCGGCCCCAATGCCTTGCCACGGGAATAATCCTGCTCGTATTTTTTGCCGTTACGGCATATCTCCACATGCTCTTCCTCGCTGAGCGCGTTGACCACGCTCATGCCTACGCCGTGCAGACCGCCCGATACCTTGTATCCTCCGCCGCCGAACTTTCCGCCCGCATGCAGAATGGTCATAGCCACCTCCACGGCCGGAATACCGTACTTTTCGTGAATATCCACCGGAATACCGCGTCCGTTGTCCCGTACGGATACCGTATCGTCGGCATGCAGCGTAACCTCGATTTCCGTGCAGTAGCCCGCCAATGCCTCATCTATACTGTTGTCCACAAGCTCCGTCACCAGGTGATGCAGACCCCGCTCATCCGTTGAGCCTATGTACATTCCGGGTCTTCGGCGCACCGCCTCAAGCCCCTCCAGCACCTGAATCTGAGAAGCATCGTATTCTCCCTGCACCGCCGTCATTTTTTCAATGGCGTCCGATTCCGTGCCGATATTAACCGTTATATTCTCCTGCGACATACACATATCCGTCCGAACAAGCGAACGGCTCCTTTCCGTATGATTTATTATCTGTCTGCCGGTATTTTCCCATGCCCGCAAAAACGTTCTTTTTCATGCACATCCCGCGCAGGCAGCGGCGCCGCGCGCATTCCGCCACGCATCAAGCCGGCGGCTTTTCACTGAACCTCGCTCATTCCGCCGCTTTCGGCGCGCGCCCGCAGCGTGCCCGCAGATATGGGCGACAGATACAGCTTGCTTTTACGTCCTTCCGCCGTTATTACACAGCTTTTATGCGGAGGCGGGCATACCTCGGTAACGAGTCCGGCTTTTCGCGCAGCCGCTATCAGCTCCGCAGTATCCTGCGAAGGGCTTTCCATGCTCAGCACCGCCACTACCCTTCCGAGGGGCACGCCGGCGGTTCCTCCAAGATGAAGCAGCACCGTCATTCCTCCCTTTTGCCGTTTCCCGGCCGTTTTTTTATAAAACATCCGCTAAAGACACAGCCCTGAGCCTGCCGCGGACCGTGCGCCGCGCAGTATGCACAGCCATGATATATTATAATATGTATTATATCACATTTCCTTTTCAAAAGCAAGTCAAACACAGCCTTGCTTTAATTATTAAGCCCGTTTTTCCGCCCGAAAAACCATTTTTATCCCCGCACGCGCGGGGGGCTATTTATCTGTTGCAAAACAGGGCGCTAAGGGGTATAATATCGTCATAGGGGCCATCCTTAATTAAAATAACGGTCCGAAGGAGCAATAAATGATAAACAAAATCCTTTCCCGGCTTTCCGACATGTCCGCAATGCAGAAAATACGCCTGCTGCTTATAGCCTTTTTTGCTTTGGACGCAATAATTTTGCTTGTTCTCGGCTGGTGCGGCGTGCTTCCCGAATACCTCAGCGGCGCTCTGAGCGCTCTTAGCCTCGGGCTTATGCTTATAACCAACGGCATATCGCTGTGCGCAAAAAGGGTGTGCGCCCGCAGCGCCTCCTCGGTGTCCTTTGTTTCCGGGGGAATTATGCTGCTGTGCGCCGTATTCTGCGCCGTTGTCGCCCTTGTCTGATGCGACCTCTTTTAAGCACCCAAGCCTTTTTGTCCGATTTTCGGCATATGTTTTTCCTTTGCCCGTATTGACAAGCCCCCATACAGGGAGTATAATTCAAACGGTGTGATTTTTCCGGTATGCGCCGTGTTTTTTGCCGATATACGCAACACGGCAAATGAACGCGGAAAAACAACAGAACACGGTTCCGTCGCAACGGAATTACAGTTAATAATCAAAAGGATAATAATCAAAAGGAAAGGTGATATCTATGACACAGGAACAGATCCTCAAGAATTACGAAAGCGCCAAAGCCGTATATAAAGACTGGGGCGTAGATGTGGAAAAGGTGCTGGAGGAGTTTGCCAAGATCAAAATCTCCGTACACTGCTGGCAGGGCGATGATGTTCACGGCTTTGAGGGCATTCAGGCCGAAAGCCAGAACCTCGTAACCGGCTGCTATCCCGGCGCCGCCCGCAACGGCGACGAGCTCCGCAGCGATATCGACATGGCCTGCTCTCTCTCCCCCCTTAAGCACAAGATCAATCTGCACTCCATGTATGCCGAAAAGCATCATCCCAGAAACGATCTTACCGTCGACGATTTCTCCAACTGGATTCAGTGGGCAAAGGAAAAGGGCTACGGCCTTGACTTCAACGCCTCCTTCTTCACCCACCCCATGATGAACAAGGGCTTCTCCCTTGCCTGCCTTGATAAATCCACCCGTGATTACTGGATAGAAGCCGGCATCGACTCCCGCGAGATTTCCGCCGCCATCGGCAAGGAAATGGGCGAAAAATGCTACAACAACATTTGGATTCCGGACGGGCTGAAGGATATCCCCGCCAATCGCTTCCGCTATCGCGAGCTACTTCAGGATTCCCTTGATAAGATCTTTGCCAAGGCTTATACTCCCGAAGAGAAAAAATATGCCGCCGATGTCCTTGAGGGCAAGCTCTTTGCAATCGGCGTGGAAAGCTTCACCGTGGGCAGCCATGAATTCTATCTGGGCTATGCCGCAAAGAACGGCGTAGGCGTATGCCTTGACACCGGTCACTTCCACCCCACCGAGAGCGTAGCGGATAAGCTCAGCTCTTATATTAACTTTGTAGATACCGTTATGCTGCACATCAGCCGCGGCGTAAGATGGGACAGCGACCATGTCGTTATCCAGAACGATGAGCTCTACGGCATAATGCAGGAAATGCGCCGCGGAAACCTCTACGGCAGAGTTCCCATGGGTCTTGACTACTTTGATGCCTCCATCAACCGCGTTGCCGCCTGGGCTATCGGTTTGCGCGCTGCCGGCAAGGCTATTCTGGCCTCCCTGCTTGAGCCCTTTGAGCTTATCGACAAGGCCGAGGTTGAGGGTGATTTCACCTCCCGCCTTATGCTTACCGATGAATTCAAGAACCTGCCCGTTAATGCCGTATGGGATTATCTTCTCATGAAAAACGGCATAGCCGACGGCAAAAACGCTCTGGCCGCCATCAAGCAGTACGAAAAGGATGTTCAGTTCAAGAGATAACACCGAAAACCGCACCGCAAACGGCGCACAAACATCCTCTCGGAGCTTCTCCGCCGCTTTTTAAGCGGCGGATTTTTTACTGCGGCAAGGCGGACGGGGCGCCTTGCCGCCCGTGTTTCTTCGCCCGTCTGCGCCGTCCCTGCTTGTCAAATATACTGTGCTATTGTATAATATCTTTAATATCTCCCCTATGTGCAAAAGGCAAAGGCAATTTGCGCTTTCCGGACTTATAAATAATCTGAACGAGGTACACACCATGAACAGAACTTCCCTTCGCAGGCTTTGCATAGCCGCGCTGCTTTGCGCCGCATGCACCCTTATGACAGCTTTTCTTTCCGTTCCCACATTTATAACCACCGTGGGCAACATAAATCTGGGCGACTGCGTAACTCTTTGTGCGTGCCTGCTGCTGGGACTGTGGTACGGTCCTGCCGTGGGCGCCTTAGGCGGTGCCCTTGCCGACCTGCTCTCCGGCTACACCGTATACGCCCCCGCCACCTTGGCGGCAAAATTCCTTATGGGGCTTATAGCCTGCCTTATACTGCGTCCCCGCAAAAACGCCGGCTTCCCCGGCTTTTGGCGCAGCGTGCTTGCGCTGCTTGCGGGCGGTGTCGCAATGGTGCTTTGCTATTTTCTCTACGAGTGGCTGCTCTACGGTATCGCCGTTGCGGGCACCAATGTTCTGTTCAACCTGATACAGCTGGCGCTTAATGCCGTTGTGGCACTGGCGCTTTATCCGCTGCTTAAAAAGGCCGCTCCGCGCGTATAAGCCCGCTTAACGGCAGCCGCAAAGCAAAACGGCAAAAAACAAACAAAGGAGTCCTCTATGAAAAAAAACACCCTTTTCTGTTTTTTTACGGTCATGTGCCTGTGCGCGGCGCTCATATCGGCGCTCAGCGGCTGTATGGGCATTGTAAACCCAATCGAAGCCACGCGCGGTCCGTCCTTCTCTCCCGCGCCGGAAGACACTCCCTCACCCGATGATCCCTCCGCGCTTGAAATGCGAGCCTTCGGAATATCGGAAAGCGGCGCTGTCGGCCGCGTAAAATGCGAATTTGCGGCTCAGGGAGAGTTTGTCTACCGCTTTTCTGCGGAGGAACCCTCTTTTTCCGCCGGGGATAAGCCGGAGGGCTACTCTCCCGTTCCCCAAAACGGCATAGTGGAGGATGAGGCCTGCCGCGGGCTGTCCGTGCTGGAGCTTGATTCCGACAAACAGGTGCTGCGCTTTGCCTATTTTGACTATATTCCCGGAATACGCTATTTCAGCTCCTCCGATGCCGGCTATGCCGCGCTGCTTAAAACCGTAACAAACACCGATAAAAGCGATTACTCCTTCGGCTACGGGCAGCTGTCCCTTGAATACCTCGATGCCGCTCCGGGCTATCAGGGCGTAAATGCCGGCATCAACTATTTCTGTCATGCCGACGAACCCTTCCTTTCCCCGGTTTCCGGCACGGTAACGGCAGCCTCGAAGGATGCGGTAAGTATATATGTTCCCGACAGAGACCTCACCCTTACCGTTCTCCATCTTGCGCAATTCGAGCAGGCCGCTTCCTTTATGGAATCCGGGGCTACCGTGCAGGCGGGCGAGCTTTTGGGTTATACCGGCAATGCCGGCCCCTCCGGCTTTCCGGAAATACATCTTGAGCTGCTGCAGGGCCGCCGCAGCGACTACGCCGGCTATTCCAATTCCGCCGATACCGTAAGGCGCATTACGCTGGACCCCCGTCTGCTCTTTGACGGACGCGATGCCGTAAATACCGCTGACGGCCCCTCCTATGTTCCATACAGCGTAAATGCCGGCGGTACCGCAGGCTACGGCCTTGCAGCCCGCGAAAACGACACCGTATACTATCTTAACCCCGCCGACGGCTACCGCATATGGAGCATGAAGAACGACGGCACGCAGGCCGTGCGCGTAACCAAGGACAAGGCAAAATTCATCACCGTCTGCGAGGGCTGGCTTTACTACTGCGCCCCGGCTGCCGGTCTGCATTTCTATAAATGCCGCACCGACGGAAGCGAGCGTACGCTTTTATACAAAACCAGCATGTCCGCCTTCACCGTTGTAGGCGACCTTATATACATGGAAACCGTAAGCAGCAGTCAGCGCCTCCATGTTCTCAAAACCGACGGCACCGGCTACACCCGCATAAGCGATCAGAAGGTCATGTCGCCTTTTTACTATCGCGGAGCCTTGTATTCCTGTGCCGTACGCCATTCAAAGCAGCTCTATGCCGCCTATCCGAACAGCGATGGGGAAGGCTACACCTATAAAAAAACAGGTAATCTTCGCGCCACCAGCATCGTTATTTACAATGACACGGTTTACTACGCCAACTCCGCCGATTCCGACCGTCTTTACGCCGCGGATATTGACGGCGGCAACGCACGCAAAATCGCCGATATTACCGTTGCAGATATAAACATCTGTAACGGCTATCTCTATTTTTCAAATGTCAACGATTACTCCTGCATATACTCCTGCCGGCTTGACGGCAGCGAGCTTGCAAAGCTGGGCAGCCGCGCTTACTGCGGCGACCTCTGCATCGCGGGTGACTGGCTGTTCTACACCGTCAACACCTCGTCGCAAACCATTTACCGCGTGGATCTGCGCACCGGAAATCAGGAAAAGCTTGCCTGATACCGCACATATCCCCCAAGGGTGCGGATATCCGTCCGTCAAGCAAAAGGCCGACACTTGTCGGTCTTTTTATGTATATATCCCACGGTATATATCCCACGACATCTCACCAAAAACACATCGCCGAAAAAGCACCGGCTGCATTAAACAAACATCGTTTCGCACTCAATCGCGAATGGCATATGCTGCATTAAATTTACATTTTTTGTGGATAATATTGTGCTAATATCAGTTTGCAGGGTGTATTGAAACCTGTTTGCCGTTCTGCTATAATGCATTTAAGAAAAAGAAAAGGAATGATAAAAGTATGAAGCGAATGTTTGTTTTTCTTCTTGTGTCCCTGCTGCTTTCCTGCCTGTGCTGCATCGGTTTTGCAGCGGCTCCGCCCCAGAGCCGTATAACCGCCGAGATCTTTTACAGCTTTGACGATAAGGACGATGCTCCGTTTACTATTGATAACGGCAATAACGGCTGGTTTTTCTACGAGGCCCCGGAAACCCGGTACAGCTATAAGGATCACGGCTTTGTCATAACCGATTTGTTCATGGGCTATATGTCCATGCGCATAGGCATAACCGACGATATCCGCGAGCAGTATCTCACCGCAGAAAAATGCGCGCAGTATGATGCCGTAGGCTTTTATATCGAAAATAACTCCTGCGATGCCGCCGGCGTATCCTGGTTCGGCGAGGTAGTCGGCTCCGACGGAAATGCCCATCAGAATGCATATCAGCAAACCGAGTTTTCCGATGTTGACTGCTACCTTATGAGCACCGACGGCAAAATCTACAAGGCCGAGGAATATTTAGAGGATTACGGCCACGGCCTTGCCAGTATCCCCTCCGGCTTCAAGGGCTGGTACATCGTACGCCTTGATTCTCTTGGCACCGACTACTGCTATTATTCCTCCTTCGGCTATCACGACAGCTGCGACTGCGGCAAGTGGGAAAGCGGCAGCACCCGCATCCTTAACCCCGGCGTAGCGCTTTACTCCATCTCCTGCGAGGAGGGCGAAGGCTTTGTCATTGACGATTATATGCTTGTAAAGCTGGGCAGCAACTTCACCCCCGATGAAGGCCACGCCACCGGCGGCGGCAGCAGCGATGCCACCGCTTCTCCCGCGCCCGCTCAAACCGCCGATACCACACAGGCGCCGCAAACAAGCGACGCTCCGTCCGGCAGCTCCTCCTTCCCCGTTGTGCCTGTCGTAATAGCTGCCGCTGCGGTAGTTGCCGTAATCGTGGTTGTTATCATCATCGCCTCCAAAAAGAAAAAGAAGGCAGAATAAGCCCGTTTTATAAACGGCTACGGCACAAATAGCCGTTTTCCCGGCACCCGCACCGCGGGTGCCTTTTTGTCACTGTCATATCCGTTTTTTCCGTGATTTTCCCGCTGTATATCCGTATTTTTTTAATCTTTTGTAAATATATATATACTGCCGTTGACCTGCAAGGGCAAATGATATATTATATTTACTGAAAAATCCGCATCAAAGCGGACATTCTCTGCGCAACGGCTTTTTGCTTTGCTCCGCCGCAATATACGGCACAAAAGCGCAGGCCCGCCGCAGATACGCAAGGAGTAAAACCTATGTTCTTTTGGGACTGGACCGTGATCATTCTCATCCCCGGTCTGCTGCTGTCGCTCATTGCGCAGCTTATGGTAAGCAGCGCCTATTCAAAATATTCCTCCATACCCGCCATGTGCGGCATAACCGGCAGGCAGGCCGCCGAACAGATTCTCCGGCAGGGCGGCGTTCCGGGAGTAACGGTAACCCGCACCTCCGGCACGCTTACGGATCATTTTGACCCAAGAAGCGGCGTTATCCGGCTTTCCGGCGGAGTGTACGATACCTGCTCAATAGCCTCCATCGCCGTGGCCGCCCATGAATCCGGCCATGCAATGCAGTACGCCTCCGGCTATAAGCCGCTTGCAATTCGCAACGCGCTGCTCCCGGTAGTAAACTTAGGTTCCTCTTTGGCAATGCCCGTTTTTATAATAGGGCTCATCTTCAACAGCAGCGTCCCGGTGCTGTGCGATATAGGCATACTGCTTTTCAGCTTTGCAGTGCTTTTTCAGCTTATCACCCTGCCCGTGGAGTTTGATGCTTCCCGCCGCGCCATGAAGGCGCTTCAGGGAGAAGGCATTCTTTCCGTTGACGAAGCCTCCGGCGCCCGCAAGGTGCTCACCGCCGCGGCGCTTACCTATGTAGCCGCGATGCTTATGTCCCTGCTGCAGCTGGTACGGCTTATAGCAATCAGAAACAGCAGCCGCCGCTGACGGCTGTTTTTCTATCTTTTTGATATGCATATACGGCAAAAAAGCGGATAAATGCAAAATTCGCTTGCCCGTATCGGCAATTTATACTAAAATATAGGAAGAATTTAATTGGGAGGTAATCCAAATGATTAAAATCGGTATTAATGGCTTTGGCCGTATCGGCCGACTGGTATTCCGTGTTGCCGCTGCCGATCCCTCTGTTGAGGTTGTTGCGGTAAACGATCCTTTCATCGATCTTGACTACATGGTCTACATGCTCAAGTATGATTCCGTTCACGGTCATTTCAACGGCACCGTTGAAACCAAGGACGGCAAGCTCATCGTCAACGGCGAGGCTGTAACTGTTTACAACTGCATGAACCCCTCTGAGATTCCGTGGGGCGAGGCCGGCGCTGACTATGTTGTTGAGTCCACCGGCGTGTTCACCACCATGGAGAAGGCTTCCGCTCACTTTGCAGGCGGCGCCAAGAAGGTTGTCATCTCCGCTCCCAGCGCAGATGCTCCTATGTTCGTTATGGGTGTAAACAACGACAAATACACCACCGATATGAACATTGTCTCCAACGCCAGCTGCACCACCAACTGCCTGGCTCCTCTTGCCAAGGTCATCAACGATAACTTCGGCATCGTTGAGGGTCTTATGACCACCGTACACTCTGCCACCAACACTCAGAAGACTGTTGATGCTCCCTCCAAGAAGGACTGGAGAGGCGGCCGCGCAGTAGGCACCAACATCATCCCCTCCTCCACCGGCGCTGCCAAGGCCGTAGGCAAGGTTATTCCTTCCCTTAACGGCAAGCTTACCGGTATGGCTTTCCGCGTACCCACCATCGATGTTTCCGTCGTTGACCTTACCGTACGCCTTGAAAAGACCGCTACCTACGAGGAGATCTGCAACGCTGTCAAGAAGGCAAGCGAGAACGAAATGAAGGGCATTCTGGGCTATACCGAGGATATGGTGGTTTCCACCGACTTCACCGGCGATCCCCGCACCTCCATTTTCGATGCCAAGGCCGGCATTGCTCTTAACGGCAACTTTGTAAAGCTGGTTTCCTGGTACGACAACGAGTGGGGTTATTCCAACAAGGTCGTTATGCTCATCAAGCATATGGCCAGCGTGGACAAGTTCTGATCTTCCCCGCAAATAAAAGCATTAAAGACGCAGCTGTTCAGGCTGCGTCTTTTATTATTGTATCCGTCATGCCGCATCTGATCTCGGGTTTTCTTGCGCATCCGAATAGCCTGCCGTGCACGCACTTTCTATTTAAGCTCCTGCTCCAGCGTTCTGAATTCCTCGGAATCAAAAAACTCAATAAGGCTTATGCCCAATCCGTCGCAAAGCATCTTAAGCGTTACAATTCCCGGATTGCGGCTTTTGCCGTAAAGCACATTCTTTATGGTGGACGGCGGAACCGCCGACTCCGTCGCCAAACGGTGTATCGTCATTCTTTTTTCATCACATAGCCTCAGCAGCCTCGTTTTTACCGCATTATATGTATCCATAATACCGCCTCCTGATATTATGGAAAGATTTTAGCCCATTACTATTGACATTGCAGGCTATATATGATACATTATAGGCTATAAATAGCCTGCTATTTGGCTTTACCGCTATTTACAGCCATAAAAACATAAAGGAAAAACAAAATGAAAAAGCAAATATACAATGCAGTCAAAGAGTCAGCCCGGGCAATAAAGCGCAATTGCAGCCCTTTTGCGCTCTCCTGCAATATGTGTGTTGTTTTATCCGTACCATCACGGTTAAGCCCCGTATTTGCCGTTGCCGGCGCTGCCGCGCTTATTATATGTGCGGTTTTCCTGTTTTTCTGCATCAGGGATCGCCGCAGATATAAAACGGAAAAAGATCGTCTTGAAAAAGGAATAAAATACAGGCGGCGCCCCGTTAATGCCGACAACGGCAGCCAACCGACAGAAAACAGCCAAAAGTAAACTTGCGAAAACAGAAACGGCTCAAGGGCTTCCGCAAAATCGCAAAATGCCCGCTGCAAAACACGCCCGCCCGCAAGGGCAGCCTCACAGTATGCCTCATTTTCTAAATTATCGCATCCAGCAAATATATTGCGCCCAATACCGATGCCGTACCGAAAAACAGCACCGCGCCCCGCAGCAGAAGAAGTGCACGGGCCATATTCCGCAGGCTGCTGTTTTTCTCATACATCGCACGCACTATCAGATATGCAAGCCCCGCTACGGGAAAAAGCGCAATAAACGCACACCAGAAAAAAGCGCTTATTCGCGGTGTATCCGCCTGCACATCTCCATTTTCTTTTGCCCTGTACGGCTTTTTTCCGCCTTCTGGTCCGTCAGCAGGAGCCTCCGTGTTCATTTCCTTAAAGCCGCTGCCCGTTGCTGCGGTATCTTTTTGTCTGCACGGCCGAACACCAAAGGAAAACCTCTTCATAGCAACCGTCCTTTTTTGCTGCAAAGCCGCCGTAAAACCGTATTTCATTGCATAACGCCGAAGGAATGTTTCTTATTCCACCGTGAACAGCAGCTCGGCAAACACATTCTTTTGCGCAGTTGCTGCGCGGAATATAGTATTTCCCGCCTCAAGCGCGGTTATGCATATTCTGTCTCCCGCAATTTCCGCCTTTATAACGGTTTCATCCTTTATAAGCAGCGCAAGCTGCTCAAGCTGCTCTGCGCCGGCGCTTACGGAATCCGCCACTACCGTCAGATATGTGCTTTCCCCCGCCTGAAGGCTTGTCTTGCCCCCCTCCAGCAGTATAACGGAGCATTCCAGCTTACCCTCCGCACTTTCCTCCGGCAAGCCGTCGGACAACCGCCGTATGCCCCAGCCGCTGCAAAGGCAGCAATAAAGCTCACCGTTTCTTCGGAAAATCACCGTGTCCTCTATTACGGCGGGGGACTGCACACCGCGCAGCACTGTCTGCTCCGTACCGTCACGAGCGCGCAGCACAAGCCTTTCCTCTCCCCTGGGAACATACAGCAAGCCGTCGCTGCATATGGCTATGCTTTGCGGCAGGCGCTCAAAGCCCGCCCCCGCGCTTACCGTTTCCAGATCCGCAGCGCTTGCAAACACCACCCCGGAGTCCGTAATGGCGCATATATCATCATTGAGCACCGTAAATGCGGCGGCACGGGTAATAAAAGGCTCTTCGCTTCCTATGGATATAAGATCAAAGCCGTATTCCCGGTTTTCCCGCGCCGCTATTACAAGATCGCTGCAAAGCATAAAATCAGCAGCACCGTTATAGATCAGCTGTTCGTTCTCTCCCGACAGCGAACAATACCATATTGCGCCGGAGCACAGATAATACGCCCCGTCCGCCCGCACCTCCAGCTTTGTCGCACTCAAAGAGGAGATCTTCGTTTCCTCCCCTTGCGGCAGCTCCATGGTGTATATACCGTTTGTCTCTATCCAGTACAGCCTGTTTCCGATAACATTCAGCCATGATCGGTTGCCTGCCTGCGTGAGCCGAACGGTTTCGCCGCCCCCCACAGGCACACCGGCTATCGCGCCGTCCTCTTGAATAAAATACAGCATATCGCCGTTTTTCGTGTAATTCCCGCCCGCGCCTTCGTAAAAGCCTATCCTGTTTAATTCCTGCACCGGCTGCGACGGCGTTGCCTCCGGCGTCGGCGACGGCTGCACCGAAGGCGGCGACGGTATTTTCGCTGCGGCAGTTATGCCCGCAAGCGCACCGCAGACAACAACGGATGCTATAAGAATAATTATGCTTGTATGTTTCATTTTCCATTCCTTTTTTTGTTTGTCCGCAGGCATTATAACGCTTTTTACCCCGCAAATCAAGTCTGAAGGGCACTGTTTACGCTTTGTTACAAAATTGTTACGCAATTCGTAACACAATGCAATAATTCTGTAATAATCGCAGCTATCGGGAGCATTTCCGCGAAAATCAAAGAATAACGCCGCTGAACCGCCGACAGCAGTCTTGAAAAAAGCTGCTTTATAAGTATATAATAACGGCATAAGCGGAAGTACACGGAATTTCAGCTTATGTCCGATTACCGATAAAAACGCATGTTTTGAGGTATCCGTTCCCTCGGGAGCGGATATTTCGCTAAGCTTTACGGTTAAATCTTCCCATTGTGAAAGGACAGTACGCAATTGAAAAAAATCAAAACGACCGTATGCATCATAACGGCAGTTCTGGCGCTTACCCTTGCGCTTCCGGCCCATGCCGAAGGCTTCCGGCAGGGAGACAAAAGCGATGAGATTGCCGCGGTACAGTCGGTTCTGAAAAGTAAAAAACTGTACTCCGGTGAGGTAAACGGTCTGTTCGACCGTTTAACCGCATCTGCTGTGAAAAAAATGCAGCAAACGGCAGAATACAGCCTTGGAAACGCCAGCAATTTTTTTAACGGTATGCTTTTCGGCAGCATAAACGGTCAAAACAGCATTGCCGCCGCAAACGGAACCGACAGCCTTGCCGGCACGGATACAGACGACGGCGCCGGCAGCCCCAATGAAATCACCCTCGATACCCTTGAAAACCTCGGATTGTACAGCGGAAAGGAGCTTACCGGCGAGGCCACCCTTAAAACGGAAGCATGGCTTTACTTGGCTCCCTCCACCCGTGCCCTCAAGCTGGTGCAGCTTGCATCCGGCACGCACCTCGAAATTATTAAAAACAGCGGCTCGTGGACTCTTGTGCGTCTGACGGCTCTCGGTGCAGAGGGCTATGTAAAAAAATCGTCGCTCAATACAATAAAGGGCGATATATCGGGCGCGGCCGACTATATTCCCTCTCGCTCCATAGCCCGCACGCAGCAGGGCAGCGATGTGCTGGCACTCCAGCAGCGGCTCTGTGCGCTCGGCTACTATAAAGGCACCCCCGGCGGCAGCTTCGGCAGCCTTACATATATGGCGGTACGCCAGTTTCAAAGCGCCAACAGCATAGAATGTACCGGGGTTGCCGGCATAGAAACCCTCGCCGTCCTCTTCGGAGATGATGCCGTTCCCTGCCCGGAGGCCTACGATGTACAGATAACCGCCGCCGCGCCGGATAGCAGCAATACGGCCGAACAGCTGGCGCATTACAGCCAGAGCTATTTGGGAATAAAATATGTTCTGGGCGCAACCGGTCCCAAGGCCTACGATTGCTCCGGCTTTGCAAGAGCAGTCTACGCGCACTTCGGCTATCAGCTGCCCCGCACCGCCTACTACCAGGGCTACGGCAATATAGGAGAAAAAATCAAAAAAATCAGTCAGCTCGAATGCGGAGATCTTGTATTCTTCAATACCAATCCCAACGATTCCGACAAATGCGACCATGTGGGAATATACCTTGGCGAGGGCAGCTTCATTCACGCCTCTACAAGCGAGGGCAAGGTGGTAATATCCGATATCAATAAGCGCTGCTGGAGCAGCATATTCTCCTGGGGGCGCAGGGTAATAACTGCGTAACGGCAAATACCGAATCCGCTTTTCAAATAAAGGTAATAAATAGGTATACAAAAAGCCGATCGGAAAATTTCCGACCGGCTTTGTTTTATTTCAATACCGTTTAACGCTGACCCGTGCGCACCAGAAGATCATGTATCTTCTGCGCAGGATTAAGCAGCCCGCTCACGGAACAGTCATGGTTGAGCGTATCCACAATATATGCAATATACTTGCTCATATCCACCTCCTGATACCACGGCCGCTCCAGCAGCTCCGGAGTGCGATAGGTAAGGTTGGTGGTAAACAGCTTGTCAATGCGTCCTTCCTTATACGCCTTATCAAAGCTCTCCAAGCCTTCAACAAACAGGCCGAACGAGGTGCATATGAATATTCTGCGGGCATTCATGGCCTTCAGCTTTGTGGCTATATCCAGTACGGAATCCCCGGAGGAGATCATATCGTCCACAATAACAACATCCTTGCCCTCTACACTGTCTCCGAGATACTGATGCGCAATTATCGGATTGCGGCCGTTGATTATTACGGAATAATCGCGCCGCTTGTAGAACATACCCAAATCCAGCTCAAGAACGGAGGAATAATATATGCAGCGTTCCATACCGCCCTCATCGGGGGAAATGATTATCATATGATCGCGGTCTATCTGCAAATCCGGCACCGTGCGCAGCATGGTTTTAATCATCTGATAGGTGGGTCTTACATTTTCAAATCCGCTTAACGGAATGGCGTTCTGCACGCGCGCATCATGCGCATCAAAGGTTATAATGTTTTCTACGCCTATCTTCACCAGCTCCTGAAGCGCAAGCGCACAGTCCAGCGATTCACGGCTGGAGCGCTTGTGCTGGCGTCCCTCGTAAAGCATGGGCATAATAACGGTAATTCTGCGTGCTTTGCCCTCAACTGCGGCAATTATTCTTTTAAGATCCTGATAATGATCGTCAGGGCTCATGGGCGTTTCCTTGCCGTACATTTTATAGGTGCAGCCATGATTGAATACATCGGATATGATAAACAAATCGTCTCCGCGTACTGACTGACGGATCGTACCCTTTGCTTCTCCCGTGCCAAACCTCGGACAAACGGCATTTACAAGATAGGAATCCCTGACATATCCGCCAAAGGCGACATTTTCGGTGTGCTCGCTTTCGCGCTCCGCACGCCATGTGCTGAGATAATAATCGATCTTTTTGCCCAGCTCTTCGCAGCCGTGCATGGCAATAAGGCCAAGGCTTCCGACCGGTATGTTGCGAAGCAGCTCAGAATTATCCGCCATATGAATCCTCCCGCAGCTTAATATCAAATTTCGACTTTATTTTACTACGAAACAGGAAAATTGTAAACGAATCTTTGGCCATAACAATCGATATTAAATTATAAATTGCATAAGCCGCCCATATGCTGTCGTCCGCACTATTCCCCTGCCGAATCAACCAGCCGGAAGCGTAAAACAGTGTCGGGATATGCACATGCAAGCGCAAAGGTAAGCTCATATTTGCCGGTTGCGGAATTGTAATAGCATTGCCTGCATTCGCCCTCCGATACTCCGCGCAAAGCCGCAATACTCACCCATTCTCCGTTTGTGAAAACCTGCGCCGCAAAGCCGAAGGGCCGGTCAAGGCCGGTTACCGTCACGGGCAAATATCCGTTGCCGCCCGATATCACAACCTCCGCACCATTTTCCTGCGCCTCTATGCTCAGGGGATATTTTCTTTTAATTTCTCCCCGTACCGCCTCCGCTTCATAAGCATCTCGCTGCACAAACAAGCGGCATACAGCCTCTGCATAATTTTCCTTTGGCAGATCCAGTACGGCCGGATTGGTGCCGTAATATCCGTTTTCTCCTTCACCGTTATGCGTGGGCAGCGCGGTAAACACCACCGTGCCGCACACCGTGCTGCCCGCCTTTATGGTGTCTCCCACCTCCGCTGCCGGGCAAAGCTCCGCCACCGGGCTTAAATATGCCGTTCCGAAGGCCGGCGTGCTCATATTTATGCTTAATGCGGGCTTATCATATGTTTTCCCGTTTATGCTTGCTTCAAAGGATACAACATCCATCATCTTGTTTGCAGGTCTGCCGTAGGCCTCCACATACTTTTCGCAATCTCTAAACAGCACATACAGCCCCTTCCCCGGTATTTCCGCGCGCTGCTGTGTCTGTGCGCCGATATACCCCTTTTCCAAGCCCAAGGTGCTTATATCGCCGTTTTTATACACGGTATCTCCCAGAGTAATATCACACGGCCCGTCAAGATTCCCCACCCGTACCCTGCTGTAAGAGGTATTGTAGTTGTCCGTTCCCAGCGAATAGAACGCAAGCCGGGAAAACTCCGTGTCCTTAAGGAAGGTATATTTGAAGCTGTGCCACACACGCGCCGCATCATCGGTGCCCGACATATTCACGGTGTATTCCGCTGCAATGGCCTCGTCCTGCGTCACCATCGTATATACCGTCTGTGTCATTACCGGGCCCGGCATCATAAAGCGCGTGGTTATGCTCTTCATATTTATCTGCTCGCCCTGAGCGTTATAATAGTTAAGAAAGCCCGCGCCGGATACTCCGTTGCTCCAGTTGTATTTTTCTCCCCTTATTCCGTAAGTAAGAAAGGGCAGTATATCGTTTACAAAAGCACGGGTACCGTGAGCCATCTCCGGGTCATAGCAGAAGGATTCCCCGAAGGAGCCTATCGCGCTGGTCTCCCACT
>ERZ827186.664-NODE-664-length-36372-cov-4.932070_pt1 | contig 36372 bp, 31 predicted proteins | sample MGYA00519918_ERZ827186 | MGnify/ENA primary metagenome ERZ827186 (study PRJEB31778, sample SAMEA3449275) | human gut metagenome | biome: human gut; feature: human-associated habitat; material: faeces | place: United Kingdom | collected 2010/2012 ...
TTTCGTTTACAGGGTTTGGAAATACGGGAAAGACAGCAACAACGACTCCTGCTTTTGGTACTTCAACAACTCCTACTTTCGGTTCATCAACAAACTCTGGCTTTGGCTCGTCAACAAATTCTACCTTTGGTTCATCACAAACTACTTCACCGTTCGGTTCAGGATGGAATAATCAGGCGAAACCTGGAATGGCTGGTATGGGACAACAACAGGCTGCTCCCAATCAAGCTCGTCCTCAACAGGCAGCTCCCAGCCCGATGCGCGGTATGCTCATGGGGTTGGCCGCTGCTTTAGGTATTACGGCTTTGGCTCATGCCTTGGGATTTGGCGAAGGGTTTGCTCAGTTCTTAATGATTGCCTTGATGGCTTTGGCAGCCTTCTACATTATTCGTTTAGTTTTGGGATTGTTCCTCGTGAAACGTAGACCGGCAGGCATGCCCGGAGGAGCTCAATCGTCGGCTAGTCAAGAAAATAACATGCGCAGCAGTTATGACTACTCGATGCCTCAACAATCTCAACCTTCACAGACTGCATTTGGCGCCGCCTCTCCGATGGCCGGCAGCGTTCTTGATGAACTCAATAACCCGAATTCAGCTCAGAAAGTGGAGTTGCCGGCCGATTTTGATGTCGACACTTTCTTGAAAGTGGCAGAGGCTAATTTCGTCAAGATGCAAAAAGCTTGGGATACCGGTAATGTCACCTCCATTTCGGACTTTACAACCGATGAAGTGTTCCGTACGGTTACTCATCAGTTAAGAGAGCGTGGCTCTCAAGACTACGAAACTGAAATTGTGACTTTGAAGTCTGATTTCAGAGGAATTGTTCGCGATGGTGACGAGTACTTGGCGGGCGTTCATTTTGACGGAACGATTAACGTGAGCGGAGAAGCCGAACGGGTGGACGAAACCTGGATTTTGTCTAAACCTGTTGAAGGCAATTCCGGTTGGTTATTGGCCGGTATTCACCAAGAATCGGCTCAATAAATTAGGTTGCCTGCAGCCAAATGGGTCACGCTTTACCGGGCGTGGCCCTTTTTGTTTTCTTCTTTTTTCCAGCAAAGACTGTCAAGCGAATCGAGTACAATACGGATAGTTGTTTGTACTTAAAGACATTTCAGTTATGAATATCGTCATTCTTGCTGCCGGTATGGGCAAGCGGATGCGTTCGCGTCTGCCGAAAGTTTTGCAGCCTCTTGCCGACAAACCCATGCTTGAGCATGTCATTGAAAAAGCCCGTCTTTTAGGATCTGATAATCGTTTAATTGTGGTTGTTGGTCATGGTGCTGAGGCGGTGAAATCGTATTTTGCGCAGGCTAGCGATCTGACTTTTGCTCTACAGGCCGAACAGTTGGGAACAGGTCATGCCCTTTTGCAAGCCTTGCCGTATTGCGACCCTGAAAAACCGACTCTTGTTCTCTTGGGCGATGTGCCGTTGATCAGACCTCAGACATTACAGGATCTGGTGAATGCCGCCGGTGATCACGTCGGATTGTTAACAGTTTGTCTGGACAATCCGAAAGGTTATGGTCGTATCGTTCGCCGTGACGGAGAAGTCTTCGCCATTGTCGAGGAAAAGGATGCAACGGAGCAGGAGCGACTGATCAATGAAGTCAATACCGGCATCATGGTTTTGCCTACCCGCTACCTTGAACGTTGGCTCAATGAGTTGGGTAACCAAAATGCTCAGGGCGAGTATTACCTCACGGATGTGATTGCTCGCGCCGTCAGTGAAGGTGTGCCCGTGAAAACAGCCAGATCAACCAGTGCCACCGAAGTGGAAGGCGTTAACAACAAAGTTCAGTTAGCAGCGCTGGAAAGAGCTTTCCAAAAAGAAAATGCGCTCAGACTGATGAATGATGGAGTGACCGTGATTGATCCGGCCAGAATTGATATTCGCGGTGAATTGGTCTGCGGTCAAGATGTCACTATTGATGTCGGATGTGTTTTTAGCGGCCGAGTTGTTTTGGGTGACGGCGTCAAAATCGGTGCTTATTGTGTGCTCAAGGATGTTGAAATCGGAGCGGGAACGCAAGTGTTGCCGTTTTGTCATTTCGACGGTGCACAAGTCGGTCAAGATGCCCGATTGGGACCTTACAGTCGTTTGCGCCCGGGAACGTCATTGGCCGATCAGACACACATCGGAAACTTTGTGGAGATCAAAAAGTCAGTTGTCGGCTTAGGCAGTAAAGTTAATCACCTGTCTTATATCGGTGATACGGATATGGGGGCCCGGGTGAATATCGGAGCGGGAACTATTACCTGTAACTACGATGGAGTCAATAAGTTCCGTACAACGATTATGGATGATGCCTTTATCGGTTCCGATACACAACTGGTTGCTCCGGTGACGGTCGGTAAAGGGGCTACGCTTGGTGCCGGAACCACGTTGACAAAGGATGCACCGGACGGAGAGCTGACTTTGGCCAGAGCTCGTCAAACGACTATCAAAGGTTGGAAGCGTCCGACTAAGAAACAATAATTCAATAAGGATGAGATTATGTGCGGAATTGTAGCAGCCACGTCTACCCGTAGAAATGTTGTGCCGCTTTTGGTACAGGGCCTCAAGCGCTTGGAATATCGCGGCTATGACAGTTGTGGTGTGGCGGTTTGGAATGAAGGCTTAAAGCGTGTCAGAAGCGTCTCGCGTGTCTCTGAACTGTCCGAGCAAATTCAAAATGACCATATTGAGGGTTATCTAGGGATTGCTCACACTCGCTGGGCCACGCACGGCGCTCCCTTGGTTTGTAATGCCCACCCGCACTTTGCCGGTGATCAAATTGCCTTGATTCACAACGGCATTATCGAAAACTACGAAGAAATTCGAGAAGAGCTCAGGGCCAAAGGTGTGCAGTTTGCCAGTCAGACCGACTCCGAAGTGTTGGCTCATTTAGTCAGAGATTGCTACGAAGGCGATTTACTCAAAGCGGTTGAAGCGGCGCTCAATCGTGTGAGAGGCGCCTACGCCATTGCGGTTTTCTGCAAAGAAGATCCGCACCGCGTGATTGTGGCGCGCCAAGGCTCCCCCTTGGTCTTGGGGTTGGGTGACGGAGAAATGTTCGCAGCGTCCGACACCATGGCGTTAGCCGGTGAAACCGATCGTTTCATCTACATGGAAGATGGCGATGTGGCTGATCTGACGACAGACTCCTATCAAGTGTATTCCCATCAGGGGCATGAGTTTGTGCCGGTTACGCGCGAAGTTTGCAAGGTTGAGGCCTTCAGTAACGCCGTGGAGCTTGGACCGTACCGCCATTACATGCAAAAGGAAATTTTCGAGCAACCGCGTGCTATTGCCGATACGCTCGAAGCCGTGGGCGACGTGACACCGGGGCTTTTCGGTGAAAAGGCCGCCGAAGTCTTCAATGATGTGGATCGTATTCTCATGATTGCGTGCGGTACGAGTTACTACGCTGCCCTTACTTCTAAGTATTGGTTGGAAGGGATCTCCGGTATTCCGTGTGATGTGGAAATCGCCAGCGAATACCGCTACCGCAAGAGTGTGCCGAATCCCAAAACGTTAGTGGTGACCATTTCACAGTCCGGTGAAACGGCCGATACGTTGGCAGCATTAAAGCATGCCAGAGATTTAGGGATGACAAAGACCCTTACAATCTGCAATGTGGCCACAAGTGCCATGGTGCGCGAAAGTCTGTTGCGCTACATCACGCGTGCAGGGGTAGAAATCGGAGTGGCTTCGACCAAAGCCTTTACGACGCAATTGACGGCTCTCTTTTTACTGACGCTTTGTCTGGCGAAGGTTAAGGGTCGGTTGGATCCCAAGGATGAGGCCGAGTATATGCGACTGCTACGGCATGTTCCGAAGGCGGTGAGTGCCGTTTTGGCGCTCGAGCCTCAGGTGATGGCATGGGCAGAACGCTTTGCAAGCAAGGAGGATGCACTTTTCTTGGGTCGGGGAATTCACTACCCGATAGCCTTGGAAGGAGCACTGAAATTAAAGGAAATTTCCTATATTCATGCTGAAGCCTATCCGGCAGGCGAACTCAAGCACGGACCGTTGGCTTTAGTGGATGAATCTATTCCGGTGGTGACGGTGGCACCCAATGATGAGTTGCTTGAAAAACTCAAAAGCAATATGAAGGAAGTGGAAGCCCGAAAGGGAGAGCTCTATGTATTTGCTGATGCAGATACGGGGTTGGAGTCTACGGAACATATCCACGTGATCCGCATGCCGGAAAATTACGGCCCGTTGTCGCCGATTCTTCACGTAGTGCCCTTGCAGTTATTGGCCTATCACACGGCTTTTATCCGCGGCAATGATGTGGATAAACCGAGAAACTTAGCTAAGAGCGTGACGACTGAATAGTTTGGCACCGATCGCTTCATGAAAAAGCCCCCGTAGAGACAATCTTTCGGGGGCTTATTTTAAGAAGAGCGTTGAGATTAACCGCCGATTGCGAAAGCGCGAATACCCGAACCGATGAACTGAACACCGATACAGACCAGCAAAAAGCCCATTAATTTACTGATGATAATGGTGCCGGAGGGGCCGAGTTTTCGACCGCAGAAGTCGGCAGAACGCATAACAGCCCAACAAACCATAGAGCAAAAAACAATGGCCAGAGTCATCATAAAAAAGGTGGCTACTTGATCTTGCCAGTGCGGGTATTCGGCAATTTCGGTTGAAAAACCGATGATAACGGCCATCGTACCGGGGCCGGCAATCATCGGCATGGCGATAGGAAAGAAGGCGTAATCTTCGCGGTCTCGTCTGACTAACGGTGCTTTGTTAGGTGACGGAGTTTGTTGCCCGAAGAGCATTTGATAGCCGATCACCGCAACCATAAAACCGCCCGCAATACGAAGCGCTCCATAAGAAATCCCGAAAAAGGCTAAAAGAAGATTACCTGCCAATAAGCTGATAAACATAATAATGGCAGCATAGATAGCGGCCCATTTTGCTTGTGACTTTCGGGCGTGTTCATCCATTCCCTGGGTCAGGCTGATGAAAAGGGGAATTTTGGAAGGGGGATTGGTAATAACCAACAGACTGACCAGCCCGGCCAGAAAGTATTGGAAGTGGAAAATCTCAAAAGACATGATCGTTGCTTATTGAAAAAATTTCAGCAATTTTTCCCCAATGTTTAAAAAAGGTCATTAGGTGTAAACCCTAAGAACAGTTACATTTTGAAATAAATTTTACCAGAAAGTTTTTGTAAATAAATGCATTTATTTATGAATTTTTGAGACAATGAACGAGCTTTCAGTTTTTGACTGAATGAACGTTCAGTCACTATGGTTTCTATTAGTCGGCTAGAACCGGCAACGATGTTTGGAGAAAGGTAAAACATGTTTTCTAAGTTTGCCCCTAAGTATGCAGCGGTGGCTTTGTCAGTGATTGCGGCTATGTCTATGGTCGGCTGCAAGCAGCAGAGTGCCCCTGCTCAAAGAGGTCCGCAAGAGGTAACCGTGGTAACGGTGACAGAATCTTCGCCGGTGATGACTACAGAATTGTCCGGTCGAACCAGTGCTTACCAAGTCGCTGAAGTTCGCCCGCAAATTAACGGCATCATCCAAAAGCGCACCTTTGTTGAAGGCCAAATGGTTAAAGAGGGTGACCAACTCTATCAAATCGATCCTGCTTTATATGAAGCCGCTTATGAAGAGGCGGTAGCCAATTACGAATTGGCTCGAGCTAATGCTCGCCGTTCGGCTCAATTGGTTAAAGTCAATGCCGTCAGTAAACAAGATAACGATGCGGCTCAGGCTCAGATGAAAACGGCTCGAGCAGCTATGAAAACAGCTAAAACGAACTTGGATTACACCAAGGTGCAAAGCCCGATTTCAGGGCGCGTCGGTCGTTCTGAAGTGACCCCCGGTGCGTTAGCTACTGCATATCAAACGTTTATGACAACCGTGCAGCAGCTCGATCCCATTTATGTGGACGTTCGCCAGACAAGTTCGGATATGTTGCGTCTTAAGCACGAAATTGCCTCGGGCAAAATCAAGGCTAAAGACGGTGCTGTCGAAGTGACGGTGCTGATGGAAGACGGCTCGGTTTATCCCCTCAAAGGGACGTTGACCTTTACGGGGGAAGAGGTTGATGAAGGAACCGGCATGGTGAATCTGCGTGCCGTAGTCCCCAATCCTAACGGTGATTTATTGCCCGGTATGTTTGTTCGTACTCGCCTTGAAGAAGGTGCGCGACCGAATTCCATTGTGCTTTCTCAACGTTGTGTGATGCGTGATCCGAAGGGACAAGCTTATGTTTGGGTTGTCACTCCGGAAAATACCATTGAGCAACGTAACGTCGTAGCCGATCGTGTCGTGGGTACAAATTGGTTGATTGAATCAGGCTTAAAAGCCGGTGAACGGGTCGTGCTTGACGGTATCGGTAAGGTTCGTGCCGGTGCGGCCGTAAAGATTGCTCAACCCGCTGCTGCCGAACAGGCTTCTGCGAAGTAATTAGACTAGGCAAAGGAAATAATTTATGTCTCGATTTTTTCTAGGACGGCCGATTTTCGCATGGGTGATCGCTATCGTGATCATGCTCGCCGGCATCCTGTCTATTACTAGGTTGCCGGTGTCTCAGTATCCGCAAATTGCGCCCCCACAGGTAACGATTACAGCAACGTATCCGGGTGCTTCGGCTGAAACTATTGAAAACACGATTACTCAACAGATTGAACAGGCAATGACCGGTTTGGACGGCTATCTGTATATGGCTTCCAACTCCGATTCGTCCGGTCGTGTTTCGATTGATATTACATTTGAAGCGGGAACCGATCCGGATATCGCTCAGGTGCAGGTTCAAAACCGTTTGAAGACGGTGGAAAACAGTTTGCCGCAGGTTGTTCAGCAGCTCGGTGTGAACGTAGATAAATCGGCCGCCAACTTCTTGATGGTGGTGGGTTTTGTGGACAAGTACGGCAAGATGACCAGTGCAGACTTGTCTGACTACCTTGTCAACAACGTTCAGGAACCGCTCTCTCGTATTACGGGTGTGGGTGAAGTCGAAGTGTTCGGTAGCTCCTACTCGATGCGTATTTGGCTCGATCCTGAAAAACTTCACAAGTACTCACTCTCGACCGATGAAATTGTCGCTGCTATTGAAGAGCAAAACGTGCAGGTTTCTTCCGGTGCAATCGGTAACTTACCCTCCAAGACTCGCTATGAGTTGAATGCGACGATCAATTCCATGTCGTTGCTGGAAACCGTGGCGGACTTCGAAAATATCATGGTGAAGACTTCCATGGATGGTTCCCGCGTGCTGATGAAAGACGTGGCACGAGTGGAAATGGGTGAAGAAAGCTACAACGTGATTGCTCTTTACAATGGCAGACAGTCAACCGGTATGGCTATCAGCTTGGCTTCCGGTGCCAACGCCATGGCCACCAGTGACCGCGTTAAGGCACGTTTAAACGAAATGCAGGTGAACTTCCCTGACGGTATGGAATGGGTGGTGCCGTTTGATACGACGCCGTTTGTCCGTATCTCTATTCAGGAAGTGGTCCGTACATTGTTTGAAGCCATTGTGCTCGTGGTCTGCGTGATGTTCCTCTTCCTGCAGAACTGGCGTGCCACGTTGATTCCGACGATTGCCGTGCCGGTGGTGCTGTTGGGTACTTTCGGCGTGTTGCAGGCAATGGGATACTCCATAAACGTGTTGACCATGTTTGCCATGGTGCTCGCCATCGGTCTGTTGGTTGACGACGCTATTGTGGTAGTGGAAAACGTTGAACGTGTGATGAGAACCGAAGGTCTGTCACCTCGAGAGGCTACAGAAAAATCCATGGGACAAATCCAAGGTGCCTTGGTCGGTATTGCAATGGTGTTGGCCGCAGTGTTCGTTCCGATGGCTTTCTTCGGAGGTTCGACCGGTATTATTTACCGTCAATTCTCCGTGACGATTGTTTCGGCCATGGTCTTGTCTGTTTTGGTGGCATTGATTTTAACGCCGGTGCTTTGTGCATCACTGCTCAAGCCCATCGATAAAGATCATCACGAAAGCAAACAGGGCTTTTTCGGTCGTTTTAACCGCGGATTCGAAAAGTTTTCACTTTGGATCCGAACCGTGGTGGGACAAGCGATTCCTCATACCCTTCGTACTTTGTTGGTTTATGCCATCATCTTGGGTGGTGTGGTTTTCGGCTTTATGAAACTGCCGTCAAGCTTTATGCCCGGTGAAGACCAAGGTGTTATTTTGGCTCAGGTCATTACGCCTGCGGGAACGTCTCAACAGAGAACCGAAGAAGTGCTCGCTCGTATGAGCAAGTACTTCCAGGAAAAAGAAACAGAAAACGTTGAGTCGGTCTTCTCTGTCTCCGGCTTCTCTTTTGGTGGTACGGGACAAAATACCGGCTTGATGTTCATTCGTTTGAAAGATTGGGGCGAACGTGAAGGCGACGGTCAGGATGTCAACTCCATCGTGGGTCGCGCTATGGTTGAGTTTTCTCAATATAAAGACGCCAACGCGTACGCTTTCCCGCCGCCTGCCGTGCCTGAATTGGGTATTGCTGACGGTTTCGATGTGTACTTACAGGCGAGCGCCGGACAAACTCATGACGAATTGATGGCTGTTCGTAATCAATTCCTCGGCTTGGGTAATGCCCATCCTCATTTGACGGCTGTGCGTCCGAACGGTATGGAAGATACGCCTCAGTTGCACTTGGATATTGATGTGGAAAAGGCTCGCGCATTGGGTGTGTCCATCAATTCCATCAATTCCACCTTGGCGACGGCTTGGGGTAGTACTTATGTCAATGACTTCCTGGATCGCGGTCGTGTCAAGAAGGTCTATGTTCAAGGCGACAGCCAATTCAGACAAGAGCCGGAAGATCTCGGTAAGTGGTACGTGAAAAACAGTGCCGGTGAGATGGTGCCGTTTTCTGCCTTCTCCACCACTTCTTGGAAGTACGGTTCGCCTCGTCTGGAACGATTCAACGGCTTGTCAGCTGTGAACATTCAGGGTAATCCTCGTACGGGCTTCAGCTCCGGTGATGCTTTGGCCGCTGTCGAAGAAATTGCTCAAAAGCTTCCGGTGGGCTACAGCGTGGCTTACACGGGTGTGTCCTATCAGGAACGTGAAGCCGGTGGTCAGGCTGCTCCGCTGTACGCTTTATCAATTTTGGTGGTGTTCCTGTGCTTGGCAGCTTTGTATGAAAGTTGGTCGATTCCTATTGCCGTGATCCTTGTGATTCCGATGGGGGTGATCGGTGCTTTAGGTTTGACCGGTTTGCGCGGTCTCAATAACGATATTTACTTCCAGGTCGGTTTGATTACGACGATTGGTTTGGTCAGTAAGAACGCTATTTTGATTGTGGAATTTGCAAAAGATTTGCACGATAGCGGCGAGGATATTGTGCACGCGGCTATTGATGCGGTTCGTTTGCGCTTGCGCCCGATTGTGATGACGTCTTTGGCTTTCGGTCTGGGTGTTTTGCCTTTGGCCTTAGCCAACGGTGCCGGCTCTGGTGCTCAGAACGCTATTGGATGGGGCGTGTTGGGCGGTATGATTACCGGTACGCTGTTGTGTGTGCTCTTTGTGCCGCTTTTCTACGTCATGATTATGCGTATTTCCGGCAGTGCCAATGAACGTCACGTTGATTTGCAAGCTGCAGCTCGAGAAACCGCTTTTGAAGCCAAGGCTCTCAAAGAAGGTGAACTGACCTTCTACGATGATGAGAACAAGCAAAAGACGGATGCATCGATATCTGCACAAAATGAGACACAAGATCAACAAGAGTCTGGTGCCAGTACAAAGAAGGGAGAATAAACATGCGTAAGACTTTTAAATTCATGCCGCTGGTGGCCGCTTTGGCCTTGACAGGTTGCATGTCTATGGCTCCCAGCTATGAGCGTCCTCAAGCTCCGATTCTGACGGCTTGGCCGTCGGGGGAAGCCTATGCGGACGCCAAACTTAACCAACAGGCGCTTCCTGACTGGCGGGAATTCTTTACCGATGAGCGTTTACGCAAAGTCATCCAAATGACACTGGATAACAATCGTGACTATCGAGTGGCGATGTTAAATGTTCAAAGGATGCGTTACGCTTATAACATTCAGCGTTCAGAATTTTTACCTAGCATTTCAGCAACCGGTTCCGGTGATCACACCGGAACCCCCAGAACGTTGAGTGCAACAGGGCAGGATACGGTCAATCATGTCTATTCGGCCAATCTTGCCATGGCTTCTTACGAGCTTGATCTCTTCGGACGTATTCGCAGTTTGAGTGATGAGGCTCTTAACCAATATTTTGCTACTGAAGAGGCCAGAAAGAGCTCTCGAGTAACGTTGATTGCTGAAACAGCGAACTTGTGGCTTCAATTGGGGGCCGATCGCTCGCTGTTAGCTTTTGCCAAGGAAACGCTCGACAGTCAGGAACAGTCCTATAAGCTCTCTGAGGCAAGCTACAAGGCGGGTGCCATTAATTTGCTTGAACTCAATCAGGCCAAGCAAATGTACGCAAGTGCCCAAGCCTCTTACGCCTCCTCTCAACGCGCGGTGGCTCAAGACTTAAATGCCTTGGCGCTGTTGGTGGGAACGGATGTTCCGGAGGAATTGCTGCCTACTAAGGTTGAGGTGGTGACGCTGGCCGGTATGCTTCCCAAGGGAGTTCCGTCTGAGGTGCTTTTAAATCGTCCGGATATTGCTCAGGCCGAGTACACGCTGATGGCAGCCAATGCTGACATCGGTGCGGCACGGGCCAATTTCTTCCCGAGAATTACCTTAGTGGCCTCAGGTGGTACAGGGGCTACGGAACTCAATGATCTTTTCTCGGGCGGTACGCGTATGTGGAGTTTCACTCCTTCCATTTCGTTGCCGATTTTCACGGGCGGAGCCAACTGGGCAACACTGCGTGTGTCTGAAACCGAGCGCGATATCGCTGTGGCCGATTATGAAAAGGCCATTCAAACAGCCTTCCGTGAGGTAGCGGATGCTTTAGCCACCGAAGGTACGATTGAGCGCGAACTTAAGGCTACGCAAGAGTATGCCGAGGCGACCAAACAGGCCTATGAATTAGCTCAGGCTCGTTATCGTCACGGATCGGAAAGCTTCCTCACCGTTTTGGATTCTCAACGTCAATATGTCAGTGCTCAAACGCAATTGGCAGTGGCCCAACAGGCCCGAGCCATGAGTTTGGTGACGCTCTACAAGACCTTGGGTGGCGGAGCCGTGGATATCGAACAAAAGACCGAACAAGCCCCCGCCACAGTTGAGACGAAAAGTGAGGCTTAACGTATGGCAAAAAATCTGGCACAACAGCGCCGCGAGGAAATTATCAACGCGGCGCACAAGTGTTTTGTGACGAAGGGCTTTCATGCTACGGGTATGGCTGACATCGCTCGGGAATTCGGCATGAGTGCCGGGCATATCTACAATTATTTTCCGAGCAAAACGGCCATCATTGAAGAGGTAATTTCCAGAGGTATGGAGGACTTTTATAAGAACTCCTGTGCACTTCAGGAAAGTCAGGGCAGTTATCAGGAAACATTAGACCAAGTGAAGCGAATTTTGGGTCAAGCGCTCAAAAAAGAAAGAATCATTTTATCTCTTGAATTGTTGGCCGAAGCCAGTCATGATCCCGAGCTTGAGAAAGTTTTGCAAGTAGCAGACGTCAAAGCCCGTACCCACCTAAAGGATATTTGCTACCCCAATAGCAAAGATCCGATGGATTGGATAAGGGTTGAGTTGGGAATGGCTACGATTGAAGGATTAGGATTGAGATTCCTGCGTAATCCCAGCCTTGATTTTGATGCGGTGTGTGAGCAAGTGGCGGATCGAATTTACACGCCCAGAGAAAAGCTCAAGCAACAAATCAGAGAACTGCAATCGCTTAAGGGTTAAAGATAAAGCCGGAATCCGTAAAAAGACTCCGGCTTTTTTCTCTACGTTACTTCAGATCAACCGCAATGAAAATGCGGGAATTTTGACGTTGCACCAAAAGGGCCACTTTCTCAGCGCCCGATACGGCACGGCGTAAATCACCGACAGTTTTCACGCTCTTACCATTGGCACTTAAGATAATATCCCGAGGCATCAGGCCGGCCCGTGCGGCAGCAGCCCGAACTTCAGTCACCAACAGTCCGTTAGTCAGATCCAGGTCTTTCAATTCCTGCTCACTTAAGGCACGAACGGAAACACCAAGCTTGCCTTGAGTTTGCTTGGATTCGTTCGGACTGACACTGTCTTCGGGGTTCTCTGCTACGGTTACAGTAATATCTTGTTCTTTGCCATTACGTAAAACGGTGAGCTTAGCCTTGGTTCCCGGTTTCATCGCAGAGATCTTCACCGGGAGATCATTGGCACTGTTGATCGCCTGACCGTTTAAGGCGACAACGATATCGCCGACTTTTAAGCCGGCCTTTTCACCGGGCTGATCTTTTTCAAGCTGGGTAATCACAGCCCCGCGAGGTGTCTTCATACCGAATGCTTCAGCCAAATCCTGCGTGACTGCTTGGATACCGACGCCGATTCGTCCGCGAATGACTCGACCGTTTTCAATGAGTTGATCCTTAATCTGAATGGCCAGGTCAATCGGGATGGAGAAAGACAATCCCATGAAGCCGCCGGAGGTGGAGAAAATTTGGGAGTTAATCCCAACGACTTCTCCCTTCATATTAAAGAGCGGCCCGCCGGAGTTCCCGGGGTTAACAGCCACGTCTGTTTGGATAAACGGGACATATTCTTCGGAAGGAAGGGCACGACTTTTAGCCGAGACAATGCCTGCCGTAACCGTATTATCTAAACCGAACGGAGAGCCGATAGCGGCAACCCATTCGCCGACCTTAAGTTGCTCTGAAGAGCCGATCTTAAGAACGGGCAGATTTTTGGCGTCAATCTTAATGACAGCAATATCAGTCTTTTTGTCCAGTCCTAAAACTTTACCTGAGAATTCACGGTTATCCGTCAGACGGACACGAATTTCATCGGCTCCTTCAACCACGTGAGCATTGGTAAGAATGACGCCGTCAGAGGAGATGATGAAACCGGAACCTGTGCCGCGTTGCTCCGGTACCCGTTGCTCTTGCGGTCCGAAGGGCACAATCGGAAAACCAAAACGGCGGAAAAGTTCAGCAGTGCGGTCGTCAAGCCCGGGGAACGGAGATTGAACGGTTTGCGTGCGGGCATTGCGAATGGTTGAGATATTGACAACACCTTTACCATTTTCTTCCACTAATTTCGTAAAGTCCGGCAAAGCCGCTTGAGTGGCACTACTGTCCGAAGAGAAAAACGAACCTTCCGCTTGGGCTGCGGGCATAAAGGAAAATGCAGCCGCTAACGCAACCGTCAGCGCGGCCACTTTTAATGTATTACGTTGAATCATGAATTTTTCTCCCAATAAATTCTTTAGGCAACAGACGATCTCATACTTGCCGAATAGTGAAACGATAATAAAAAACCGCTTTGTTGTGTTTGTCGGGTTGTTTCGATCAGGCCTTATTTGTAACAAAGGCTAGCGAGACGGCGTATGCATGGGTAATTTAATGCGCATAGTCGTGCCCGTGTTGTCTAAACCGTCGTCAACTGCGATTGATCCGTGATGAATTTCCACAATACGCTTGACGATGGCAAGACCCAAGCCATGCCCCTGTGCTTTGGTTCCCAATGCCCGGTAAAAACGGTCAAATACTCGTTCTCGCTCCTGCGGTGCAATGCCGGGCCCGTTATCACAGACTTCAATAACTGCCCATTCATCTTCTGAACGAACCGTCAGCCGAATACGGCCGCCCTCTTGGGTGTAGCGAATGGCGTTATCCGTGAGGTTGGTGATCAGAAGCTTCAGAGCATTTTCCATTCCGTCAATACAAAGGGGGCTTGAGATACTCTCAAGGGCAATATTTTTCTGTTGAGCTAAGACGGTGAGTTCATCGACAACGCTTTTGAGAACTTCCTCAAGGTTGACGGTCACAAAAGGTTTTTTATGAGCGTCGGGATCCAATCGGGCGATGACCAGAAGTTGCTGGACTAAGCCTGTGGCACGATCGATTCCGGCGTGTAAGCGGGAAAAGGCTTTTTGACGACTCTCGTCAGTTTTGGCTCGTTCGGCCAATTGCACCTGAAGCTTTAAAGCGGTGAGAGGGGTACGCAATTCATGCGCAGCGTCAGAGGCAAAACGCTTTTGGGTTTCCAGGCTCTGCTCGAGTTTGGCTAAAAGGTCGTTTAAGGCCAAAACAAGTTGTTTGACTTCAACCGGCAGAGCATTGACCGGCAGGGGCTCGAGAGAGGTCGATGAGCGGGTGGATACGATTTTGGCTGTACGGTTTAAGCTTGCCAGCCCTTGACCGACCAGAAGCCAGACGGCTACTACAAGAAAAGGTAGCAACAAAACAAGCGGCTGAAGAATGTGCAGGGCTGAAGAAAAAGCTAAACGCACACGAACATCAACCGGTTGAGCAGTAATAATGGACAGATTGCGATCGGTGAGCGAAAAGATGCGCCAGGTTTGGCCGTCGTGTCGAATGTTGGTAAAGCCCTTGATGGTAGGCTCAGGAAAAGGAGTTGAGAGCTTGCTTGACAGGTGTGTTTGTCCGGTGACCGTGTCTCTTAATTGGATCACAATATGCTGTTCGTCCGTACCCGTGGATTTCATCTCCGGCAGGTCGCCGTCAGTGTGGGCACTGAGCGATAAAGCGATTTGCTGCAGTTCGGTATCCAGAAAACGGTCGACTTCACCTCGAGCCGAAATAAAGGTCATGTAAGTCGCCGCTACGCCTGCGACAAGCAAGGCGATGCAGAATGTCCATAAGAGCCGATCACGAATGGAGTACATACTGATTAGGTCTCAAGAATATAGCCCACACCACGCACGGTTTTAATGGCATCCTCACTGAGTTTCTTCCTCAAGTGGTGAATGTGAACCTCAATGGCGTTACTGCCGATGGAAGAGTCCCAGTTGTAGAGTTTTTCCTCCAACTGAGGTCGAGAAAGTACCAGTCCCGGTCGCTCGGCTAAGGCTAAAAGCAAAGCAAACTCTTTACTTGAGAGGAGAATGGATTCGCCGTTATAGATGACTTCATGGGTTGCGGGTTTAATTTGAAGGCGTCCGCGTTCAATCATAGGTTCTGCTCGACCGGCCGAGCGGCGCAACAGGGCGCGGATACGAGCAAAAAGTTCATCCAAATCGAAAGGTTTGATAAGGTAATCATCGGCTCCGGCATCCAACCCTTTAATACGGTCTTCCACTGTGTCCCGAGCGGTAGTCACCAAAACCGGTGTCAGATTTCTCTCGGCTCGCATTTCTTCGAGTACCTTAATGCCGTCCTTACCGGGTAACCCCAAATCCAGAATAACCAGTGAGAATTCAGTGGTCCTGAGTGCCAGTAGAGCCGAATGGCCATCCTGAACCCAATCAACTGCATACCCTTCGTCGGTAAGACCGTCAACGACGCTTTCACCGATCATCGGGTCGTCTTCTACCAATAACAGTCTCACGGCTTTCTCCTTGTTTCAGATGTTGGTTTCAGTGTAAAAATGTATGAAAGACTAAAAACTTACGCAAGCTTTAGTGCAAGTGTGCTAAGTTTTACGCATGGGAAATTATAAATTGAAGGAAATATAAAAATGACGGACTTGACCGCTTACAACGATGGGGGCCCGAAAAAGAGTCTCTTATTTGTTACACAGTTGGTTTATATCCTGCATGGACTGAGCATCGTAATCGGTTTAATGACCGGAGCGACCATTATTTCGGCGTTTTTATTCGGTTGGCCTTCTATTGCGGCGGTGATTTTAAATTACATCATGGCGCCCGATGCCAGAGGAACTTTCTTGCAGTCGCACTTTTCTTGGCAAATCCGAACATTTTGGTACGGTATGGTTTGGACCATTTTGGTTGCGATCGTGGGGATTGTGCTGACGCCTTTGGTGATCGGTCCTTTTATTTGGTTGGCCGGTTTTGTGATTTTAGGAATCTGGGTAGCTTATCGGATCATTGTCGGTTGGTTACGCCTGCGTCAATATCGTCCCATATTCTCTAATTGAAAAACTTAATCAGCAGATTAAGCCGTTTAGGGTAATATTAGGGTTTGTACTAATAAAAAGCGTAAAAATTCGCTACAAAAAATCCGCAAAATTTCTCCGTTTCGGAAAGCGCAAAGGTTCTGAATTCTTGCTTGTTCCAAAACCTTTGCGCTTTTGTTTTGTAACTTTTCCCATTCGGAGAAAATAATGTCTTTCATGAAAAAGAGTGCTGCTGCGTTAGTGTTAACTGGCGTTTCTGTAGCAGTGTCTACGGCTTTTGCCGCCGGTTTCCAATTAACGGAACAATCCTCTTTGGGCCTGGGCCGCGCTTACGCTGGTGCCGGTATCGTCGGTGACGATTTGTCTGCAGTTCACTACAACCCCGCCGGTATGACCTTGTTGGAAGGTACGCGATTCCAAGCTGGTGGTACCTGGATCGCTTTGAACGCTGATTACAACGGTAACGGTGGTGACTCTGAAAACGGACGTTTGAAGGGACAGATGATTCCTGCCGGTTACGTGACTCACCAAGTTAACGATAAGATCTGGTTGGGTTTTGCCATGACCGTTCCTTTCGGCATGGGTACAGAATACGATAAAAATTGGGCTCAAAATCAACGCGGTAACTACGCCAAGATTTATACGTTTGATATGAACCCCAACATTGCTTGGAAGGTAAGTGATTACTTAAGCGTTGGTGCCGGCATTTCTGTTCAGTACGCCAAGGCCAAATTGGGTATGGGATTAGAGCAGGAAGTGGTTGATAACTATTATGCAAAAGTGGGCCACGGTCAGGTTGAAGGCGATAGCTGGGATTGGGGCTTCAATTTAGGCATTATGGTCAGCCCGATGGATAATTTACGCTTCGGTTTGGCTTATCGCTCCGCCATCGAACATGATGCAGAAGGCACATTAGAGTTTAATAATGGTGCGGGTGACTTAAGTGCACTTAACGGATTCGTTTTTGACATGACCACTACGATCAAAACTCCGGATACGGTCATGTTAACGGGTACCTGGGAAGCTACGGATCAATTGCGTTTGTCCGGCTTGATTCGTTGGGCTAACTGGTCAAATTTTGATGATTTGACATTCAAAAACAGTGTTCCCCCCTTGGTGGCCCAAATGGGTGGTTCTGCCTTTGCAGAAAGGACTGTTGAAAATAAATGGCAGGATACGTGGCTTTTCTCTGTCGGCGCTGATTATCGAATCAACGATGCCTTTACCGTTCGTGGTGGTTTAGCCTACGAAACCAGCCCGATTGATGATCAATCTACTCGCATGGCAGTTATCCCTGATACAGAACGTGTCTGGTTCTCTTTGGGTGCAACGTGGAATGCCAGACAGGATCTCCAATTTGACGTTGGTGCAACTTATTTGATGGGTGTTGGCGATAAAGATCTTTATAACCGAGTTGACGGTGAAAAGGTCGGTGAATTTGACTCTTTGGATGCCTATTTGGTCGGCGTCCAAATGCAATATCGCTTCTAATCTGATTTAGAGCAAAACACCTAGAAAGCCGGCTTCTCACTTGCTGAGGGCTGGTTTTTCTTTTGGTGGCGTAATAACATAAGCCGCGATTGATTGAAAAGGTGACGAATATGGCATTGGGTGCGACGATTTATAAGGCAAGCATTGATATTTCTGATGTAGACCGTGGGTACTACGGATCGCATTTGTGTACGCTTGCCCGACACCCGTCAGAAACGGAAGAGCGCCTTGCGATTCGTATGTTGGCCTTTTGTCTTTATGTCGGGGAAACGGACATGAGGCTGGAGTTTGGCCGAGGCCTTTCAACCGAAGGGGAACCCGCTCTTTGGGAAATCGACGATACAGGGGCTATTGCCAGGTGGATAGATGTCGGGGTGCCCGATATCAAACAAATCAGAAAAGCAGCCGGCCGTAGTAATGAAGAAATTGTGATCGCTTACGGAGAGGATAGAATCGAGCCGTGGTGGAAACAGAATGGCTCGGACATGAGAAAGGTTGAAAAACTCTCTGTTGCTATGCTTAAAGACAATGAAGTGGCTCAAATGATTCCACTAATGTCTCGTACCATGCACTTGACCGTAACGGTTCAGGATGGGGTGGTATGGTTATCCGATAGCGTTAATACAGCTCAAGTGCAATTGCATTGGCTTTTGCGCAGAGATTAAACGAAAATCATGGCGACCCCAAGCGCTAAAAGGGGCCATGCGACCAAAGGAGAGAAAACAATCCGAAGGGTTTTGTTTTCAGGAATAAACCCGAAACCGTGCACGTAGCAAAAACTCATTCCCAATAAAAGGCAGACCAACCATCCGTGAGGCACGGCATGCATATCAATTGCTACTAATCGGGGAAAGCAAACAACCACCACCGTGACGGCCAGGGCCGCCACGATGGAAAGACAACGTGAAAAGAACGAAACAGCCTTAGACATCAGTGATCTTTAGCAGTTTCAGCGCTTTTGATTTCATACATAGCAGCCATCAGTACTGCAAAAACAATCGCCAGTAGTAACCCGACAGCCCAGTAAATATAAAACATAGTGAGTGACTCCTTAGTACAGCGATTTATCGTTTTCTTTGATGTATTGTGCCGTGAGTTTCCCGCTCATGACTTTGTATGCCCAACCGGTATAAACAAGAACGATGGGCAGGAAAATCAATGTGACGATAAACATCACCTGCAACGTCAGTTGAGAGCTCGTGCAATCCCACATTGTCAGAGACGAGACCGGGTGGCTCGAAGACGGCAGCACGAAGGGGAACATGGCAATCAAGGGAGTGAGCACAATGCAAAGGATGCTGACAGCACTGGCGAGAACAGCCGAAAGCGGTCTCCAGACGTATTCACAAAGAACTCCCACAACGGCCGCAGCAACAGCTAAAAGCGGTACAGCAAAAAGGACGGGGTAGGCAAAGAAATTTGTAAACCATGCGCCTTCGCTGACTTGAACGTTCTTTAAGAGCGGATTGGCAACGCCTGCCGGATCAATGTCAGTTGCCACATAGCCTTGGATACCGAAGTAAACCCAAATTCCACCCACGATAAAGAGCAGTGCTGTAGCGGCTCCGGCTACTAAACCGACCTTGCGCGCCCGTGCCTGCAAAAGACCCGTTGTGCGAAGCAAGAGGTAGTTGGCCCCATGAAAGACAATCATCGCAATAGAAACGAGACCGCAGAGCAAAGCGAAAGGATTGAGCAGTGCCCAGAACGAACCCGTGTAGGTTGAGCGAAGTGTTTCGTCAAAATGAAACGGTACCCCTTGGAGCATATTGCCGAAAGCGACACCGAAGATAATGGGCGGTACGGCACTTCCGATAAATAAGGCCCAGTCCCAGGAGGAGCGCCACTTTTGAGCCGGCACGCGGCTTCTGTAGTCAAAGGCCACGGGTCTGAGAATCAAAGCGGCCAGCACAATGAACAGGGCCCAATAAAGACCGGAGAAAGCGGTGGCATAAACAAGAGGCCACGCTGCAAAAATTGCTCCGCCTCCTGTTAAAAGCCACACTTGGTTGCCGTCCCAGTGCGGAGCAACCGTGTTGATCATGACTCGGCGTTCCGTATCGTTTTTCCCCAGGAAAGGTAAAAGCGAACCCACTCCCATGTCTTGACCGTCCATCACAGCGAAGCCTACAAGGAGGACGCCGACAAAAAGCCACCAGATGAGTTTCAGGATTTCATAATCGATCATGATGCATTACTCCTTATCGCTCATGCGGTTTTGTTCAAAGAAATAACGACCGGTGCCTAAAAAACTCGGGCCGGTTTTTACGAGTTTGACCATGAGCCACATTTCCACCACTAAAAGAGCGGAGTACAAGAGTACAAAGCCGATTAAAGAACCCGTAACACTGGCCACTGAGAGGGTGGAAGTGGAAAGGTGAACCGGCAAGATTTCGTAGATACTCCAGGGTTGGCGGCCGTATTCGGCGACCATCCATCCGAGCTCGCAGGCAATCCAAGGTAAGGGCAGAGCAAAGAAACTGGCCTTGAGTAGCCAACGGCGAGAAACAATAAGATCTTTGGCCGAGTAGTAAAGACTGAACGCAAAAATCAGTAAAAGGGCGATGCCGCAACCGACCATGGCCCGGAAACTCCAGAACATGATATTGACACCCGGAATAGTGTCTTGCGCAGCCTGGCTGATCATTTCAGGCGTGGCACGGGAGGGATCGTCCGTGTATTTACGAAGGAGCATGCCGTAGCCGAGGTCGTCCTTTACCTGTTCGAATCGATTTCGTAATTCGGTGTTGGTCGGATCTTTTCTGAGACTGCTGAGCGTTTGCATGGCTACGATCCCGTTTTCAATTCGCTTGGTGTTTTGCTCAATCAGATCCTTGATTCCGGGAATCGGTGTATCCAGTGATCGGGTGGCAATGATGCCGAATAACCAGGGGATTTCAACGTTGGCTCGAGTGACCTGATTTTCTTCATCAGGGAAACCGAAAACAGTCATTGGAGCCGGCGCCGGAGCCGTTTCCCAGGCGGCTTCCATTGCAGCCATCTTGGCCGGTTGATCTTTGGCAACCAGGTAGCCCGATTCATCACCTAGGTGAATGGTGAAAACGGAAACAACCAAGCCGAATGCTGCTGCAACTCGGAAGGATCGTTTGGCAAATTCGAGGTCACGCCCCTTGAGCATGTACCAGGCAGAAATGGCCAAAACAAATAATGCTCCGGTCATATAACCGGCAGAGATGGTGTGACCGAATTTTGCCTGAGCCCACGGACTCAAAATGACATCGAAGAAATTGGTCATTTCCATACGCATGGTTTCGAAATTGAATTCAGAACCGATCGGGTACTGCATCCATGCGTTAGCAATCAAAATCCACAAAGCAGAAAGATTTGAGCCCAAGGCCATAAAGATCGTCACAATCAGGTGAGTGGACTTCTTCAGGCGCTTCCATCCGAAAAAGAATAATCCAATGAATGTGGATTCCAGGAAAAAGGCCATCAATCCTTCAATGGCCAGAGGGGCTCCGAAAATATCGCCTACATAATGGGAGTAGTAGGCCCAGTTCGTTCCGAACTGAAATTCCATGGTGATGCCGGTGGCCACACCCAAGGCAAAATTGACGCCAAAGAGTTTGCCCCAGAATTTGGTCATGTCTTTGTAGACTTCTTTTCCGGTCACGACATAACAGGCTTCCATCACGACAAGCATGAAGGAAAGCCCTAATGTCAGCGGCACGAAAATAAAGTGATACATAGATGTCAGTGCAAACTGCCATCGAGAGAGATCAACTAATTCGGTCGAGATCATAAGAAACCTTTCGAAGAGATTGGATACGGTGCAGCGACCTTATGGATTAGGCGCTGTCAAGGAGTCCGAGGTTGTATCGGCCAACAGTGCCTGGCCAACCGTTTGTGCGTTCGTCTCCACCCGCGTGTCGGATCCGAAAAACAGAAATCCTAAACAGGCGATAACTGCAATTTTGCACGCCAGGGTTATTGCAACTCTGACGGTCAATTGACGATCGTTGTTTGAAGGGGTCTTTTTTGAATCTGACATGATCAAACGTAAGGATACTGACTGAAACGAAAATTAGATAGATCAAAATGAATAAAAACTATCGCAGTCATAAAAAAGAAAAGCGAGTCGCAAACTCGACTCGCTTGTATTATTGCCTGAAAATGAATCAAAACTTATTTTTTGGTCGTTTTTTTCGTGTCATCAATAAGCTCGATCATTTCTTCGTCTCGGCTTTTCATGGAGATACGAACAACGGGCGGCGGCGCTTTGGCGTCTTCTTCGGTCACGCCCCAAATCTCAAGCATTTGAGCCTGTGTGGGAACTTCACCCTTGGCAACGCGGGATCGGCGGGCCGTCACCGAGTCTCGCACAATCCTTTCAATGTTATCTAACGGGATACGATTCAAATCGCTAAAAAGGATGCTGCGACGTTGCATGTTGACTTGGAGCTTATCTTTGAACGCTTCAAGGACGGATTCTTCTGCAACGTATAAAGTCATGGATTTTTCACCGGATTCCAACGCAAAAAGCGGTCCTTGCAGCTCATAAAAAGCTAAAGCATGACGCATGCTTTCGCGCACTCCGCGAGCCGAACGACGAATGAGGCTGCAGATCTTAGCCATGGCCACACGACGATCGGGCGGCAGGCTTTGCAGGTAATCACCAACAGTTGACATGAAAAAATCCCCTAAAAACCTGGGAAAAACGAAAGAGTAATTTTACACGGATTTTTATCTTTCCTCCAGTTTATAAGGAATTTTTCTTTGTATTTTCAGTACTTGCGTCAACGCCAGAAAACAAACTGCGCTTCGAAGGGAACTTTATTTAATTGGCCTTGACGGGCAGGAGTGCACTTAACTTGCGGTATACCGCCTTTTGCGTTGAGGCGTTGGATATAGCGAACACCTAAGAAAGTTCCGCTGCTGGCCGCAGAGGTGACGGTAAAAAGTGCATCAGGTAAATTCTTGCCATCTCCCTGAGCGATACCGGTAATACGGGAGGAAGCGATTTTAGAGCCGTCGTTATGAACAAATGAGAAACGGTAACCGTGCTTGGCGACAGCCTGACCGGTTTCGGGATTAAAAAGGTAGGCGTTCGGAGCTTCAAAGCGCCAGAACCATCCCTTCATGTCATGGACGCATCGAAACACCTGTTCGCCTGAGGCATCGAGTCGGAGGACGGCATTGGAATTTTCAGGCGGATTGACTGACGGTTCCTGAAATGTCGCACAGGCTGTTAAAAGAGCCGGTAAGAGACAAATGGTCAGACGAGAAAAAATACGCATGATTTTCACCGCTAAACAGATAGGCAACACAGTTGAAAGTGTACAGAAAATACTAAGTTTGAATTTCGAAGAAATTTTAAAAATTTTCAGAATAAATCCCGAACAGTCGCATTCAATGATAGAAACAGTAGGTAAAAGGGCCTAATCATTTGAGAGAAATAGAAAAAGTCAATCGAAGAGAGACTGAAAAAATGTTATGGTGGGAGTGTTTTCGTTGATATTGAGGCAGTTTTCGAATGGCTCGTCATGCATTCAGACGTATTGCATTGCCCTTTTTTGCAAGCGTCGCTGGTTAAGCAGATATTGATTGGTTTGATTTTAGGTATTGCTTTGGCCTACATCGCTCCGGAGGTTGCCAAAACCTGCGCTTTTTTGGGCTCGCTTTTTATTTCCGCCTTAAAAGCCGTGGCTCCATTGCTTGTATTTGTGCTGGTCATGGCGGCTATTGCCAATCAGGACATTGAAACACGGGCGCATATTAAACCCGTTTTAACGCTTTATCTTTTAGGAACATTCGGAGCGGCCTTGGTAGCCGTAACGGCAAGTTTTCTCTTTCCGACAAGCATTCATCTGACCGGGACTCAAGCTCAAGCGGCAACGCCCGGCGGCATTGTGGATGTACTGAATAATTTACTGCTCAGTGTGGTGGATAACCCAGTCCATGCCTTAAGTACCGGCAACTACATGGCGATTCTGGCTTGGGCGGCCGGATTGGGAATGGCAATGCGCCACGCCTCGGACTCTTCACGTGAATTTATGGCGGACTTGTCTCATGGCGTGGAACTGGTGGTACGGGTCGTGATTCGCTTTGCTCCATTAGGGATTTTCGGATTGGTTGCCAATACGGTTGCCTCCACCGGTATCGAAACTCTTGCCGGTTACGTGCAGGTTCTTTTGGTTTTGATCGGCAGTATGCTCTTTGTAGCGTTGATCTTTAATCCTTTTCTTGTCTGGCTCTACATTCGTCGCAACCCTTATCCGTTAACCCTGGCCACGTTGAAAGAAAGTGGCGTGACAGCGTTTTTTACCCGTTCTTCTGCAGCCAATATTCCTGTGAATCTGGGGATGTGTAAACGCCTCAATCTCGATAGCGGCACGTACTCGATCACGATCCCATTGGGAGCGACCATCAATATGGCCGGTGCGGCGATTACCATTACTGTTCTGACTTTAGCGGCGGCCAATAGTCTGAACATTCAAACCGACTTTGCAACCGCAATCTTATTAAGTGTTGTGGCATCGGTTTGTGCCTGCGGTGCCTCAGGCGTGCCGGGCGGTTCACTCATGTTGATTCCGTTGGCGTGCGGATTATTTGGGATTGATAATTCCATGGCCATGCAGGTGGTGGCAGTAGGTTTTATCATCGGGGTTTTGCAGGATTCTGCAGAAACTGCACTTAACTCTTCTTCTGATGTGCTCTTTACGGCTGCTGCGTGTTTGAGAGCCGAGAGAATAGAGCTCGAGCATGAGCGCAGGGCTCAGGAAATTAAGGATCGTTTTGGTAGAAAATAAACCTAAAAAATGAGGGGATGGTCGGAAAATGATCATCCTCTCATTGATAGGGCTAAACGGAAATTAAGCTTCGAAGTTTGCCAACTTCACGCTCTTGCCGCCTTCAATCCAGGTTACACCGCGGGCGATCACCGTGTCGATATCCAGTGTATTGGTGAGTACGCAGATATTTGCTTTCATGCCGACAGCCAGACGAGCTTCTTTCACACCTAGAGAGTCAGCGACATTGGAAGTCGTCATCATCAACGCGGTTTCGAAATCAATGCCAGCTTGAACCATTTCTTTGAGCATTTGATGGTTGGCGTTAACGGGAGCTGCCACGATGGCCACCATGATGCCATTTTCAAATTTGGGCATGGAGCCGTTGCCGTCTGAGCTCATCGTGATGCGCGAGCGATCAACGCCGGCCTTTAAAACGCGCTCGACACATTCAACGAACGGGTAATAGTTGCCGCCGCCGGAGGTGATATCAATCACACCGCCCTTCTTGGCAAATTCAATGGCTTGTTCGAAAAGCTTCGGTTCACGGCCGGTATGAGTCGGCGAGAAATGGTGGCGCGGCAATCCGCGAGCAATGATTCGTTCGAATTGTTCGTAAGCTCCGCCGAAATCACCTAAGTGAACATGCAAAATGCCTTTCTTACCGGACAACATGCCGCCCATGCGAACATCGGCCACAAGCTTAAGCATTTCATCATCGTTGGGGAAAGAGCAACGATGGTCAGCCAAGGCTAACTTCACACCCAAAACCGGTTCAATGCAGATGATGTCTTTTCTGGGGTTACCGGTAATCGTGGGAGAGGGGAATTGATAAGAACCGGTATGCATGTAAGCAGTCAAGCCCTCTTGGCGCAGCCCCATGACTTTGGCATACAGCTCCTCAGGGAATTTCGTTGTGCCTTCGGTCCCCATGACACCGCAAACGGTTGTAACACCGCCGTGCAACAACTGGGACGGCATAACGGGAGGAACGCGGGTAGCAAAACCGCCTTCGCCACCACCGCCGGTTAAGTGGACATGTTGATCAAAAAAGCCCGGGGTAACAGTGGCGCCTTCAACATCAATGACTTTGACTTCGCCCGGCAAACGGATGCCGTCCAAGCTATCTTCAATGGCGGCAATCATTTCACCGCAAATCAAAATATCTTTTTTGCCGACAGGAGCCGGTGTGTAGACATTGGCGTTTTTGATAATCGTAAACATACTTACGTTCCTTTCAAGAAATCTGCACGCAACCGCACCCACCGGATGCGAAAAAACTGCGCGCCCGTTAGCGTCAGTATATCAATTCAGAACCATACTTCGCCTGTATACTGTCGCCTGAACCAATAGAGAATGATATGACGGCAGAGGAAATACTCAAACGATATTTTGGCTACGACGCTTTTCGCGGCTTTCAAAAAGAGGTCATTGACACCGTGATGCAAGGACAGGATGCTTTGGTGTTGATGCCGACTGGAGGCGGCAAGAGTCTCTGCTATCAGATTCCCTCCTTAATGAAAGAAGGGGTTGCTGTTGTTGTGTCTCCTCTTATTGCATTGTTGAAAGATCAGGTGGATATGTTGCGGGATATCGGTATCGCTGCGGCGGCTCTTAATTCCACACTTTCAGTCGAAGAGATACGCGATGTTTATCGAGATCTGCATAACGGCCAGCTGAAACTTTTGTATGTTGCCCCTGAGCGGTTGGTCAAACCCAATACCTTGGAACTGCTTCAGAGTATTCCGCTCAGCCTTTTTGCGGTGGACGAAGCGCACTGCATATCTGTTTGGGGACATGACTTCAGACCTGAATACCAGGCTTTGGATTGTTTAAAGGAACTCTTTTCTCATGTTCCCAGAATGGCTTTGACAGCGACCGCCGATGAACAAACTCGAGAGGAAATTGTTGCTCGTCTTTTAAACAATCCTCGTTCATTTATTGCCAGTTTTGATCGTCCCAATATTCGCTATCGCATGTATGAAAAAGGCAAGGGTTATATGGATAGCATCGTGCAGTTTATCGTTGGGGAACACTTCAATGAATCGGGGATTGTGTATTGTGCGACGCGCAATAAGGCCGAGTCTGTAGCTGCTTATCTGAAAAAAAACGGTATTGATGCGCTGATTTATCATGCAGGGATGGACAATGAAGAGCGGGAGGCCAACCAAGCCGCTTTTTTTGACCGACCATGCGTAATGGTGGCAACCATTGCGTTCGGTATGGGGATCGATAAACCGGATGTACGTTTCATTATTCATGTCGACATGCCCAAGTCGATTGAAAATTTCTTTCAGGAAACCGGACGAGCCGGCCGCGATGGAAAACCTGCTGAGTCAGTTTTGTACTATGGTTTGGAAGATTTGATGCAGCAGCGGTTTTTTATCGATCAAAGCGATGGAGATGAGATTTACAAACAAGTGTCACTGCACAAATTAGACAGTATGCTCGGCTTGGCTGAGTCGGTGAGCTGCAGACGCATACAGCTATTGGCTTACTTCGGCGAAAAACTCAGCGAACCTTGCGGTAATTGTGATAATTGTGAGAATCCCCCGGTTGCCCGTGATGCGACCCAAGATGCCCAGAAGCTATTGTCGTGTATTTATCGGTGTTCAAAAACTAATGGCATAGGTTTCGGCGCGTCGCATGTGATTAAAGTATTGCGGGGTGAGGTAAGTGACAAAATTTTTGAAAAGCGTCACGATGAACTCAGTACATTCGGTATCGGTCGTGACCATACGATGAAATATTGGCGGAGAATTCTCAGACAGTTGATTGCCAAACACTATGTTAATGTCAATTACCGTGTTTATAACGTTCTGACAGTGAACGCAAGGGCTAAAAATTTGTTGCAGGGGCAGGAACACTTTCTTGTCAGAGTAGAGGGTGCTAAGCAACTTTCCAGCCGAAAGGTTATCGATCACGATGATCTGGACGATGCCGAACAGCGTCTTTTCAGTCAACTGAGACAGTGGAGAAGGGAATATTCCAATCAGAATGCTTTGGCTGCTTATAACGTTTTTCCGGATTCAACACTGATTCAGATTGTTAAACGAAAACCCAGAAAACCTCTGCAATTGGCCGGCATCAGTGGAATTGGTGAAAAACGAATCGAGCGCTACGGCGAGGCCGTTTGTGAAATAGTCGGTCAATGGTATCAACAGGAACACTTGAAAGAATCTGCATAGAAAATCGCCCGACCTAAGCCGGGCGACAGTGCTATGCACGGTGAATTTCCGAATTTCTCGGCTTTTGTTTTCGATTGCCGAAAATCTTATCAAAAAGGGGATTCGGAAGAATCCGCAAAAGTTTAGCCACAACCCCCATTTGCCAAGGAATGGTTGCGTAGCTTCTGCCGGCCAAAATGGCATTAGCAGCGCGTTTAGCAAACTCATCCGGTGTGAGAATAAAGGGCATCGGGTAGGGATTGACGTCAGTGAGCGGAGTTTTGACAAAACCGGGACTGATGGTGGTCACTTGAATGCCGTGCTTTTTCATCTCTACACGCAAGCTTTCACAATACGTGATGACAGCCGACTTACTGGAACAATAAGCTTCGGTACCGGGCATACCTCGAATGCCGCCGACACTTCCGATACCGACGAGAGTGCCGTGCTTTCTTTGCATCATGGGTTCGATAAAGGCGTGGAAGGTGCTCGCCATTGCAAAGACGTTGGTGGCGTAGACTTTTTCCATCACTTCCAAATCTTCAAAATATTGGGTTTTGACCCCTACGCTGATGCCGGCATTGGCAATGACGATATCGGCTCCACCGACAGCCGTGTCAAACTCACGGGCCATTTTGATAAGTTTTAAACGGTCCGTAACATCACAGGCATAACTGTGGTGAAGGTTGCTGTTAGGCAGAGATTTAATCAAATCATCGAGCGGTTCTTGACGGCGTGCCATCAAGCCCAGAGTTGCTCCTCGGGAGGCAAACTCGCGGGCTAAGGCTGCGCCGATACCGCTTGAAGCACCGGTAATAAAAACATTCATTGACATGACTCAAGCCTTAAAAGGGCAAGACGACGGACGGATCGACTGCTTTGATCGCATCACCGAAACGCTTTTTGATGCGTTCAAGAGCTTCTTCGGTATCGCCTTCCAGACGAAGAACGACAACCGGGGTCGTATTGGATGAACGAGCCAAAGCAAAACCGTCTTCCCATTCCACACGAATACCGTCGATGGTAATCACGTCCGTGGCATCATCGAAACGAAGTTCTTTTTGCAGTTTTTCAACGAAGCGCTTGTTTTCGCCTTCGGCCATTTCAATGTGAAGCTCAGGAGTGTTGACCGCAGTGGGCAAGGCTTCCAAAACGGCCGAGGGATTATCCGTGCGGGAGAGAATTTCCAAAATTCTGGCTCCGGCGTACAACCCATCATCAAATCCCGGCCAACGTTGATCGTTAAAGAACAAGTGACCGCTCATTTCTCCCGCAAAGGGTGCTTGAGTTTCTTTCAATTTTGCCTTGATCAATGAGTGACCGGTTCGGCAAATGGTAGGAACACCGCCGTGCTCTTTAATCCAAGGAACGAGGCGACGTGTGCATTTGACGTCATAAATGATGGGGGCACCAGGGTTGTGTTGAAGAATATCGGCGGCAAAGAGCATGATCTGACGATCCGGGTAAATGATTTGACCGGATTTGGTAACTACACCCAGACGGTCGCCGTCACCGTCAAATGCCAAACCCAATTCCACATCGGTGGACTTCACCGTTTCAATTAAAGTAGCTAAATTAGCCGGTTTGGAGGGATCGGGATGGTGGTTAGGGAAATGACCGTCAATCTCTGTAAACAAAGGAGTAATGTCGCAACCCAGGCGCTCGAAAAGTTCCATGGCTACGGGGCCGGTCACACCATTGCCACAGTCAATGGCGATCTTGATCCGACGGGCCAATTTGACATCACTGGTAATCTTATCGAGATAGGGAGTGATGACATCGATTTCTTCAATTTTTCCCTTGACGGGGCTCACTTCAAGCCCTTTTTCAATTTGGGTACGTAAGGCTTGAATCCCTTCGCCGTAGAGCGTGTCCTTGGCCATCATCATTTTTAATCCGTTGTATTCGGGCGGATTATGACTGCCGGTCACCGCAATACCTGAACCCGTGCCGGTCAAAAAGGTGGCGAAATAAAGAACAGGAGTAGGGGTCATGCCGATCGATTTGACGTTGATCCCCATGTCGGTAATGCCATCCATCAAGGCTTGTGACAATTTCGGACCGGACAGACGACCATCACGTCCGACACATAGAGTGTCGACATTATTTTGTTTGGCAAGAGCTCCGAGAGCCTGTCCGATTGCTCGAGTGGCTTCAACGGTTAACGTTTTATCAACGACACCGCGAATATCGTAAGCTTTAAAAATGGAAGAATCGATTTGCATAATTGTGTGCCTAATCAATGTTTTTGACGTTGTTGACGTTCTTGTTCAATGAGCCAATTGAGGACTTCAATGGTTTTTTGTCTGGATCCTGCCATATGCGGAGCCGTCAGGTATTTACCGGCAACAGCCACATAAGGGGTAGCATCAAGACGATAATTTTGCCATGTCTGCAACGCTTGCTGCGTGTGCATGGTGACTGCAAAGGAGTTGTAGGCATTGTTCCACTGGGTTAAATCCACCTTGTGTTTTTCAAGCCAATTCTGCAGATCGGCCTGACTGGTAATTTGGCCGTCGAGGATATCTTGCCAGAATGCAGGGTGTAAATCATCTAAGCGGTCGAGAGCCTCAAATGTATAGTAAATCTGAGACAAAAACTGAGTGGCGGGTTCCCAAGCCACCGGGACGCGCTTTATGGTTACGTCAGGAGGCAAAGTTTTGGCCCAGTCTTGCAACATAGGGGCCAATCGCTGGCAATGAGCACACGTGTAGGCAAAAAAGTCCACGACCTCGATAGTGTCGCGAGGTGAATCAACCGTAGGACTGACTATCCGGTAATCTTTCCCTTCTGTTGCTTCGAATGCACTTGCCTGTAAACCGATAAAGCTCAGCGCGCAGACAAGTGCTGCTTTAGCGAAGAATTTCATTTGTTTTTAATGACCATGGCATCAAAGCCGTTAGAGGTCAGGCGTTGTTGCAATTCATTGGCTTCACGAGCCGTATCAAAAGGTCCCAAAAACACTCGATAGAGCGTAACGCCTGCATCGGTGGATTTAACCACATCCGCTTCCAATGCAATAAAAGCCAATTCCGTGCGAATTTTTTCAGCATCCTTGGCGTTGCGGAAAGCACCGGCCTGGATGCTGTAGCTTTCTCCCGTTGCCTGATCGGCAGCATTGGTGGGCTCCTCAGCTCGCTCATGAGCAGTAGGTGCCTGAACAGTCTTGATGGCCGACAGTGCGTCATCCGCCGGTGTGCCCCGGGTGCCGGCATCGTAAAGCGCAGAGTTGGGATCCTTACCGTCCAGAGCTGCAGCATCCACAGGAGTGGATTGTTTCTGCACTTTCTCAACAAACGGAATCGGCGCATTGGTGATAAAGAGGGCAACGGCAGCGCAGGCTACGCATCCGATCAGAATACCGACCATGGTGCCGAGAAAGAATGAACCTTTTTTTTGAGTTCCTGGCATATGTAATCCTTACATCTTTTCGGGAGCGCTCACGCCCAGAAGATCCAAACCGTTTCGCAAAACCTGGCGTGCTGCCATCAACAGTGCCAGTCGGGCATTGCGGATCTTTTCGTCATCAACGAGAACCCGTTCGGCGTTGTAGAAGGCGTGAAAGTCTCCTGCCAAATCTTTCAGGTAAAAACAGAGCGTGTGCGGGGCACATTCTTTGGCAGCAACCGTGAGTGTTTCGGGGAATTCACTGATGCGGGCAATGAGGGCTTGGGCATATTGATCAGACAATGCGCTAAGATCCATTTGCTCAATATCAGCCGGGCTCGGTAACTCGAACCCTTTATCCTTGGCTTGTGCAAAAACCGAGCAGATGCGGGCATGTGCATACTGTAAGTAATACACAGGGTTTTCGTCGGATTGAGACAGAGCGAGATCGATGTCAAACACAAATTCGCTGTCAGCTTTGCGGCTTACCAAGAAAAAGCGCGCAGCATCGCGTCCCACCCAATTGACCAGATCTCTTAAGGTGACATAAGTGCCGGAGCGTTTGCTCATCTTGACTTCCTGTCCGTCCTTGATCACTTTGAGCATCTTGTGCAGCACGTACACCGGGAAGACCTTCGGGATATCAAGGCCGAGCTGTTTACCGGCAACCTGCACACCGATGCGTACTCGTGCGGTGGTTCCGTGGTGATCAGATCCTTGAATGTCGACGGCTTTGATAAAGCCGCGTTCAAATTTGCTTAAGTGATAGGCGACATCAGGGACAAAGTACGTGAAAGTACCGTCTTTTTTGCGCATAACACGGTCTTTATCATCGCCGAACTCTTCGAAATCTGTCGTGCGAAGCCAAAGGGCTCCGTCTTGTTCGTACGTGTGACCTGAGGCAATCAACGCATTAACGGCGCGCTCCACGAGACCACGGGAATAAAGGGAACTCTCAAGATAGAAATTATCAAACGAGACCCCCAAAGCATTGAGGTCGCTGTCTTGCTCGTTTTTCAGATAACCCACGGAGAAGGCGCGAATATTGGCCACATCTTCTACATCGCCGCTGGCTGTGATTTCCTGACCATCACGCGTGCGAATCGTTTTTTTATCGAGAAAATCACGCGCAATATCTTTGATATAAAGCCCTTGATAACCGTTTTCAGGGAAAGTGATGGTTTCACCCTGAAGCTCCTTGATTCTCAGACGGACTGATTCAGTAAGCGTTTGAATCTGAACACCGGCATCGTTGTAGTAGAACTCGCGGCAAACATTCCAACCCTGAGTCTTCATCAGGTTGGAAAGCACATCACCTAAAGCTCCCTGGCGGGCGTGGCCTAAGTGCAACGGACCGGTAGGGTTGGCAGAGACGTACTCGATTAAAATGCTCTCTCCGTCATGATCCTTATTTTTACCGAATTCACTGCCCAGTCGTAAAACTTCGCGGACAGCAAAGGTCTTAGCGTCCTGGCTCAAACGCATATTGATGAAGCCGGGACCGGCGATTTCAAACTTTTCTATCAGGGCTTTTGCTTGCGGCAGAGCCTCAATGTGTTCGATGATATCCGTGGCAATGGCTCGCGGATTTTTCTTCAATTGTCTGGCCAATTGCATGGCGACATTACAGGCGAGGTCACCGTGAGCAGCCACTTTGGGACGTTCCAGTAAAACGGTTGCTTCCTCAACACCCATGGAACGAAGTGCATCATTGAAAAGTGAGGCAATCGCGGTTTTTTGATCGTTTAACATAATGGATTGTCAGCTAAATTATTCAGAGCAAACCTTCCCATCCCTACAGAAAAGAGGGAAAGAAAAAGTCAACACTATTCCAAACCATTGGTAATTTGAGCGTAAGCCGAATGGTTATGGATGGATTCAAAATTTTCTGCCTGCACACGGTAGGCTTCAATATTCTTGTCGCGATTTAACGCAACGGCAACATCACGCACTAAATCCTCAACAAATTTCGGATTTTCATACGCTTTTTCAGTGACATATTTTTCGTCGACACGCTTTAATCGGCTCCACAGTTCGCAAGAAGCACTTTCTTCTGCGTATCGGATTTGACGCTCAAGCGACAGATCTCCCTTGAGTCGGGCGGCAATGGTCACGTGTGATCGTTGGTTATGTGCACCGTAAAGAGAAATCTCTTTACTGCATGGGCACAAGCTTGTTACTGGCACAGTCACCGTCTGAGTGACGAACGTTTTTCCGTTTTTGTGTTCTACCCGATAGTGCACTCGGTAATTCATCAAACATTCGAGCTTGGAGACGGGCGCATGTTTTTTAACGAAAAACGGAAAGTCAAAATCGATGCAGCCGGCATTGGATTCTAAAGCCTCAAGCATATCCTGCATCAGTTCGACAAGCGTTTCCCTACACAGAGCACGATTGTGTTCCTTGAGCAACCCGAGAAAACGCGACATATGAGTGCCTTTGTGCTCTGCAGGCAGAGCAACATACATGCCGATTTGAGCGACCGTCGGTTGAATGCCGCTCTCACTTGCAACCGTAATCGGCAGCTCCACCCCCCTCACACCGACATACTCGATGGCGATGTTTCTTGGGTCGGCGCTGGACTGAACGTCGGGCAAGTTGTTGTTAGATAGAGTATTCGTATTCATGATTGGCGTAATTTTCGCTAAAAACGGGAAATTTTGCGAACGTTTTCAAAGGAAAATTGAAAAAAAAGAAAAATGCTGCGTGAAAATTGTGACTAAGTGTTTTTACTAATACGAAAGTAATCAGTTCTTAATGATCGAAATGGTAAGGTTTTTTAAGGATTTCGAGTCGTATCGGATGGTGCGGGTGCAAAAAATAGACACCTTTTGGTTCGCAAACTTTTTCTAATACCGTTAAATTGTGAGAATAACAAAAACATTTATGCTTAAGGATAAAAAGTAATGCCTATCTACATCTACAGGGGAGGCTCTCCTAACCCTCAGCCGCAAAATCCTTTTCTACGTTTATTGGTGAGCGTGGGGATTTTGGCCGCGATCATCGGTCTGGGGGTTTTATTGTTGCCGGTGATCGGTGTGATCGCCTTGGTAATCCTGGGGATTATTGCCTTTTTAGTGATAGGGGGTGTCATCTACCGTTGGATTTATGGAAATCCCCTCGATGCGTTGTATCAGCGACAGGGCGGCATGCGTGTTAATCCGGACTCTCGTCCTGATACCGAGCCTGTTCGTGAAGCATCGGAAAAAAGAACAAGAGTCAGATCGAGATTTCGTTCCCGCTCGCAGGACATCGAAGATGCCGTTATTGTTGAGGAACGAAAAAAAGATTCCGATTAAACATCACAGCAGGGGCGAGAGCAGATAACTCGCCCCTTCTTTCATGCGTTCGAATATTGAACGTTTGTACCAGTAAAAAAGATTGATTTCGGAGCAAAACGCAGCATAAGTCGAATTGAGGGCGGAGACTTTTCGGCTGAATTCCTCGTCAAAAACCAAAAGCATGAGTTCGTAGTTTAAATGCATGCTTCGCATATCCATATTGACCGTACCGAAAAGGGACAGCTCCCCGTCAACGGTAATACTTTTCGTGTGCAGAATACCTTTTTTGTATAAGAGAATCCGCACGCCGGACTTCAGTAAGTCATCAAAGTAACGATGTGACGCGTAATTGACCATCGGCGCATCACTTTTTTCTGACAAAAGCAGGGTAACTTTCACTCCTTTTATCGCCGCATTTTGTAATGCAAGGGCCAGAGCTTCACCCGGAATGAAATACGGAGTGACAATTTCAATTTCTTTTTTGGCCCGATGTATGGCCTCAAGAATCAGTCGTTGATTGGCGTCGTTGGTTGTGCCCGGGCCGGACGGAACAATCATGACCGTTGCCTGATCGGGGCTGTCGAATTCACCGATGAAGTGATCTTTGAATTCTGGAAAAGTTGTTTCGCTTTCGGTAAGTACCTTCCAATCAAAATTGATGAGGTGAAAGAGGCTGGCAACAATCTCACCTTTGGCCCTGACCATGGCATCTACCCATTGCCCGACGTTGCTATTTTTTTTGAAGTAATGGGGGTCAACCATGTTGAGACTGCCGCTATATGCAATGCGATAATCAATGACAGCGATTTTCCTGTGAAGGCGAATGTCGGCGCGTGATAGCAAAGCACTGAATAGTGAGACGGGAAGGGCGCTTTCCAGGTGAATGCATTTTTCATACCGGAAAAGTCGAGCCCAATCGCTAGAGAGAAATTTGGAGGAACCGATCGCATCGACTAATACATAACACTCGACTCCTCGTCGTGCGGCACGGATCAGTGCGGCGGAAACATCATCTGCCTTTCCGCCGACATCCCAGATGTAGAACTCCATTGCAATCAGCTCTTTTGCGTTGTCAATATCACGCACTAATAGCGTGAGAGTTTCGTCGGAGTCATCAAGAAGGCGCAGTGAGGAGCGTTTAGTGAGCGGATATTTGCCGAGTCGTGTGGCAAGTTTTGAAATATCCCGATAATTTTCTGGAGCCATGGCTTCGGTGTGCATGATGTGTCGAAAGATCTGACGACGTTTGCGCATCTCTTTTCTGAGTTTGCGGGCGTGCCAACGGCCAAGTGTTCTTTCTCCGAACAGTAAATAAAGTACAAAACCTGCGTAGGGAAGTACGGCTGTGAGTAAAATCCACGCAAAGGAGCTACCCGGAGGGTGCCGAGTCAGCATGACGCGAAGAACAACACCAATGGTCAGGCTGACCTGTAAAATAACAGCGCCTAAACCGATTAGAGTGACGGGTTCAGAAAAAGACAAAAACATAACAACACCAAGAACCAAACGAAGTGTAGCGCGTGAAGACGGTAAAAATCTATGAAAAGAACAACTTTTGAAATGTTGCTGATCGTGATTTCGGCGCCCATGGCAGGCATCGGGATGGCAATGCTTTTAAACGGATCGGTGGGCGGTGCTTTAGCTTTGCTCGGCGCATCACTTAAGCTTGTGGTTGCTTACTTCAGAACGCCTAAAGAAATGTTTGATTGGGATCAGTTTGCCGGTGGATTCGAAGAATTTCGAGAAAAGATGGAAAAAATTCAGGATGAGTTAGAAAATGAAAAACCGCTATTGGGATGGTTATCCGATTTGGGAACATACATGATGTTGGGTGGGTTGGTGGCGTTGTTAATCGTCGGAAAATGAAAAAAGTGAAGATTTTTTTTAAAACTGCTTGACATTTATTTCAAAACACTACATAATGCCACTCTCGCTACGGAGGGGTGCCCGAGTGGCTAAAGGGGGCAGACTGTAAATCTGTTGGCTTACGCCTACGATGGTTCGAATCCATCCCCCTCCACCAAGCGATCGCTCGCTTATACTGTAGCGAAACCAGGATTGCTAGCGGGAGGTAATACTCTCTCGACGCAGGCGGGTGTAGCTCAATGGTAGAGCAGAAGCCTTCCAAGCTTACGACGAGGGTTCGATTCCCTTCACCCGCTCCACGTATCGTGGACAGTCCCAAAGTTCAGCCCATGTGGCTCAGTGGTAGAGCACTCCCTTGGTAAGGGAGAGGTCACGCGTTCGATCCGCGTCATGGGCACCAGTTTTCTTAATCGTCTCGAATTGTGCGAGATCTTAACATTCATAAAAAGTTCAGGAGTTCGCCATGGCAAAAGGCAAGTTTGAACGCACCAAGCCCCACGTGAACGTGGGC
>ERZ827186.678-NODE-678-length-35901-cov-5.502567_pt1 | contig 35901 bp, 40 predicted proteins | sample MGYA00519918_ERZ827186 | MGnify/ENA primary metagenome ERZ827186 (study PRJEB31778, sample SAMEA3449275) | human gut metagenome | biome: human gut; feature: human-associated habitat; material: faeces | place: United Kingdom | collected 2010/2012 ...
GGCAGAAAACACCAATTATACCTTTTTTATCTTTCGGGTCTTCTTGCTTTTTGATAGCTTGCATTATTACATCTGTACTATCTGTAGCAGTTGGCCATTCACTCGTATCATGCCAATCATTGTATAGCCCAAGAATATAATCAGCTTCAAGAAAAGGTCCGTCTTGAAATTCAAAGTAGTATTCAATATCTGATGATACAGACGGCCAGAACATAAGTCTATTTACATCAAAAGTTGACTGGTCAAACAAATCAATATTTAAGTCCCCAGCAACTTTTCGAGCAATAGCTTGATATTCTTCTTGCGATACTTCTCTATCAAGTGGAATTATCAATCTGTGTCGTGGCTTTTCAGGGTGTGATTTATGGGTTGAATGAATAACCGCAGCACAATCAAATAACATTGTAAAATCCCACCAAAGATTATCATGAGAAAAATCAATATCTAATGTAATCAATTGACGATAAAGTACGTTTGTTTTATCACGTCTACCATTTGTGAGAAATCCACCTACAAATCCGCCTACATCTTTTATCTTACTTTGCTCTTCTTTTGTCGCGTTTATGAACTGCTTGTATGTTTCAGCAGTTATCACAGGAGTAGCTAATTTTTTAACCAGGTTGCTCCAAGTGATTTTAGTATTTTTCCATATTTTACTTGAAACATTTAACCCAATAGCTATGCTCAAATTTTCATCATAATTTAATTTATCTACTTGCATAATATGCATAGACATTATATAAACATTATAGAATAAATTTTAATCTTTTAAGTAAAACGGTGTTATATATCCATCAGCTCTTAGTGGAAGGTCTGACGCCCATTCAGGAGGTGTGCCCATAATACTCGCCATTTCTTCATAGTATGCTTGTGCATTTTTTTCTGGAACTTCACTCAAAATTTCATCATGTATATGACACACAGGATAATAACCGTTTGCTTCAAGATTTAACATTGAATTGCCGAGTAAATCTCTTGAAATAGCTTGTACAATGTTTTCTGTTAATTTACCACCATACGTATCAATCTCACCCCATTGCTTAGTTTCTTGCACAACCCCTTGATAACATAATACTCGGGTTGGCATTGTAGAACGGCCTATCTTCTTATCTTTGAATTTAGGTCCGTAGTAGAATAGCTTTCTGCCAGATGGTAACTGTATTGTCATAAATTCACCATCACAATCAAAGATTATATTTCTACATGTGCATGATACTGGCCTTTGGTATCTGACAGCTTCTTTTGAAGCTTCATCTATTTCTTTCCACATATCTACAATTGCAGGGTTTGCTGAACGCCACTTGCGCACCAAGCTCATCATTTCAGTATCTGATAAGCCCATGCGTTCTCCGCCCATACGCTTAAGAGCTCCTAATGAGCCTTCATACCCAAGTGCAAGCTCTGAAATCTTTGATTTATCACGAAGTACTGAGCCTTTTGTAATAGCAGATATTGGCACATTAAACATTTTTGCTCCCGTAGCTTCATAGATTTTACCATCACCGTGGAATACGTCCATACGCCATTTTTCATTTGCAAGCCAAGATATTACTCTTGCCTCAATGGCTGAGAAGTCAGCAACACTAAATACTTTGCCAGATGGCGCTATAAGAGCTGTTCTTACTAATTGGGACAAAATATCTGCTACATCATCATACATCATTTCAACAGATTCCCAATCACGAGCTCTAATCATTTCACGCGGTATTTCTATATGTGATATATGGTTTTTTGATAAGTTCTGTAATTGCAATAGTCTACCTGCCCATCGCCCAGTTCTATTTGCACCGTAGAATTGAAATGTACCACGGACTCTGTGGTCTTTCATGGCACAATTAAGCATAGCATAATATTTCTTTATAGATGTTTTTGAAAGCTTTTTGCGTATATTAAGCATCTCAATAATATCTGGATAATCTGCGAATTCTTTCATTAAATCTGGCATTGATTCTTTTGAAAGTGATAAAACAACATTACTTGTTTTGTCTTCAATCCACTTTCTAATCTGTGTTGGTGAATTTGGATTTTTTAGTCCTGTTAGCTGTTGTGCTTGCTGAACCAATATTGAAGTATAAGTATTATCAACATCGATAGCAGATTTAGCTAACTCTATGTCTACAAGAATACCTCTATCATTAATATTCTGGTCAAGAACATACATTTTTCGTTCTATCTCAGGTATTTCATATTTTTCTAATCTGTGGAATATCTCGCGCTCTGCCAAAACGTCATATTTGTTATATTCCTTATACATTTCCCATTTTTCAGGAGCATGTTCAGGATAATTGCGTGTACGCATTCCATTTATACGAGTTGCTTTACATGGGCACGAAAAGTATTTAATAAGTGCTTTACCAGTATCTAACTTCTTATCTGTAAGATTAAGAGCCTTTGATACTTCATCCAAAGAAAGTGGTAAACCACAATATGCAGCTTTTACAGATGTACAATACCATTGTTCTGCTGGGATATTATATCCTATACGTTTAAAACTTAAGCGCTCAAATACTGCATTGTGTGCTACTTTTATACAATCTTGGTCAAGTAAAGCTTCTTCAAACTCTTCAGGTATTTCTTCACCTTGAGCTAAATCTATTATCTTTACAGGATTATCATTTAAAGCATATCCTATTATAAGAATTTCAAAATCTGGGGACTCAATATATTTATAAGCTCCAGATTCTTTAATATCTACTGATGAATATGTTTCAACGTCTATAAAAAGATTTTTCGCCATTATTTCTTTATTTGATATTATAGAATTGTGGAATAGGCAGGACTCGAACCTGCATCTTGCTCTCATTGTTTTTAAGTGGTACCACGCTGCTCTTCCATTAAGCTACTATCCCATAAAAGATAGTCGTAGGATTTACAATTAATATATTTATCCTTAAACAGGCTCACTATTCTCAATATAGATTATATACCTGACCGACTATCTTAGAAGATGTAAATGACCTTGTATACTTGCTATTACATCATATCATCCTGAACAGCATTTTCTCCACCAAAATCTTCTTCAGCAGTTGAGCCACCAGCTAACATCTCTCCATCTTCAAGCTTCTGAAGATTATTCAATCCAGCAGCGATACCTTTAGATGAAACATTGAAAGCATAGAAGTTGATTGAAGCACGACCATAACAACCTGAGTAGAATTCATCTCTGGTCATAATTGGATTAAGTGCACGGTCTACTATGCTGGGCTGACGCATTGAATTTGCATTGATGAAATAGTGTCCTTCGAACGCTGGGTCATCAGGACGTTCTACATCACCATCACGCATAGGCAATTTAAGATTTGCTGGAATACGACCATTCTTATCTGCAAGTTTAGCTTTACCTGCCTCTTTCGCTGCTTCTACAGCCTTATTGATTTTATCAATAGTAGCTGTATCACTTTTAGGAATAAGAACACAGATATTGTACTTAGGAGTATCACCCTCATTCATAGCTGTGGGTTCGAATACATTAACATAGCAAAATCTTACTTTGCCAGTTATTACCTTAGTTGAATTTACTTGATTACTCATTTTTTTAATTTTTAAGTTGGTTATTACTTTTTTATTTTTCTATTATTTTTCATATAGCCTTTAAGCTTTTTATGTTTTGCTTTAAGATTAATACAGTTAATGCCGTATTCAATCATATTATTGGGGTCCTTACAAGAAGCAGTTCCAATAAATTTTCTAATATTGTCAAAATAATTATTCTTCACGCTGTTAAAAATTTATTATTCTTTAAAATCTAGCTGTGCTTGGGCATATCCCATTGCTGGTCTTCTGTCTTCAAGTGGCACAAGAGTGGGTTTACCTTGAGGTTTTATAACCACATCAGAAAGTAATTCTTCAAAGCGCTTTTTGCCTACTATTTTTTCAATAGAAGTAATCGACTTAAGCTTCATATTGAAAATCTCATCTTCTGAAAGTTCTGGGCAGCGTGCAAAAATTGCATTAGAAGCTTGGTCTTCATCAACCCATTTGCGTCGGCTGATTCCTTCGACTAATTTAAGCCCTGGCCATTGCTTATTCTCGTTAATTGCTTTAGTCTGTGCATATTCTGTTATTGAATTAGCCCATTCTATAAGCTTAGGCATGCGTTTAACTATATCAGCAATTTCATCATCTGTCAAAAGATTCGGGTCTGCAAATTCATGTTGTGCAATTTCAAGTTGTTGTTCATAAAGCTTACGACATTGATTACGTACAGCACAAAATCTACACCAATCTCCAGCATTAAGTTCTCCTTTACCTTCAAAAGCAAGTTTAGCTCTTGGCCTAAGCTCTTCTTCTGCCCATCTGCGAAGTTCTTTTACAGATATTTGCCATGAAGATATATTATCAATACGAGGTTGAACTATTGTCAATAATACCTCAGATATATCATACATAGTATCATATTTCTGCAAAGCCCCAAGTCCATAGAGCATAAGTTGTTTATTCCATTCAGCATATACTGGAACTCCTTTTCCGTATTTCAAATCAATAATTTCCATAAGATTATCATTGATAATAACACAATCGGCTGTTCCAAAACTCTCTGGTACAAAATCTGTTAAATCAAGCTTTTGCTCAATTTCCATGATAGCATAATGATTATCTTCTTGAGCTGAGCCTAGCTGAGCAGTGCAATAATCTGTATAAATAGGTACAACTTCAAGCATTTCTTCGTTAAACAAGCCATTTGCCATTATCTCTTCAAGTCTTTGGTCAAAGTCCTGCTCACTAATGCTATTAAGTATATCTTTTCTCAGGTAAAGTTCTGAGAGTTCATGAGCTAATGTACCTTCTTCTGCATATACTGAAGACTTCTTTTCTCCGTATTCATCCTCAAGCTTAGCAGATGGAGTACAGTTTAGCCATCTTCCTGCTCCAGAAGCAGAGAGAAGTGCATGACTCCTTTTACTATGCTTCTGTGGTTTAGTACTGCTGGTTTGTTCGCTCATAATATTTACCGCATTTATCAATTCCAACTGTTACCTCCGAAGCACCTGATTTTATTATAAATTGGGCCATGCCCGAAAGTAAATATTCACATAAATTATACAATGCAGCATTTTGCTTACGAAACTTAATTGCTGCTTGCTGTAGTTTCTTTTGATTTGTCATTACAGTGATTCTAAGAAGTTATACATTTCATCATATTTAGCAGGGTCAAGCTTTGTCACACTTGGAGCTCCGAGCTCATTGAGTTTTTGTCTGATTACATCGCGATGCTCATTGACCTTCTTTGCAAGCATTCCGCGAACATCCTCAATACTCTTAGAGGCAGAAGAAGCAGCCGGAGCAACAGGTGCTGAAGGAGCAGGCTTGGCAGCGCTTTGAGTCTGGGCAGGTGCTGCAGGCTGGGGAGTAGGTTTTACTGACTCAGATTGGTGAGTAGGTTTAGAAACTGAAGCAGCTACTTGAGCTCCACTTGGAACTCCCGCTGCAAACAATGAAGTTAAAAACTTCTGCGTATTTTCAGACAGGTTTACGCTAACCTCAACAGAAATTTTAATTGTTTCCATTTTCGTAATTTTTAATGAAGTTATCTAAATAGTTAATAAACTCGTTTATTGTCATATCTGGTACATTTGAGAGCTTTTGATGGATAAGCTCATTATTCTTATATATAGATACGTACACACCTTTATAATTCAGCTTTACTTTATATTCGCCTTTCAGCATTGTTAGGTACCCATCTTCAGATGAACCTTTCCAAGTATTTGCTGAAAACAAATCGGTTACTAACACGCCAATATGATTGGCTAATCGTTCTAACTGTACAACATCCAAATAGGCTTCACCTTTTAATATACGGTCAAAGGCTTGTTTCGGATATTTAACAGTAGGAAATAACACTTTCGCTAAATCTTCTGTATTTAGCTTGTAGTGCTCAATTACATTACCTATATTAAATTGTTGTTCCATATTTTGGTGAATTTTATTATCTTTATTTAGATATGCAAATATATAAACTATTCTCGAAAGAAAGAAATTTTTTTCTATTTATTTTGAGATTTATTTGTTAAAAATAATTAAGCCGTAATTTTAGTACGGCTTTGAAATTGCTGCGTAAACAAAGAAACAATAAAAACAATACTCCTATATATTTCAAACTTAATTTCTTAATTTCCGATTAACATTAAGGTTAACAAGAAATATCAGCTTTTAATACGAAAAGATTTAATAAAATTATTGTTTCTTTGTTTACAGCATATATAAATAATTGATTTTGAGCACTTTCGGCGTAAACAATGACTTGTTTATATTGTTTCTGTTGTTTACCGCTTTATGAAGTATTTTGCACACAGCCATATAATTATTAAAACTATGGCAGCAATTAGGTATTCACCCATATTAATTTTTATCTTTTGCCATTTAGTAAGTTGAGCTTCTATAGGGTATGCAATTTGAATTGTATCAACTTTTTCTTGCCAGAGTGTATCATGCTTTTCTATGTATTTATATACATATTTATACTTATTAAGATACACAGTATCGCCTTTATGTTCAATATAAATAGAATCTCTTTGATATATACTATCTATTTTAATTTTTGATATATACATAGTATCTCTTTTAATTGTTTCTACTGGTATATATTGAATTGATTTACAACTATATAGCACGGCAACTAAAAATACAAGTATAATTATTCTCACATATTCTCGCATGATATTAATTTTTTGTTAGTAAATATTCATCTTTAATATAAAAGTCATTCTCGTAATAATTTCTTATATGCGAGAATGACTTTTATGTACTTCAAAGGTCTTTATACTCATATTTAGCATCAAAACTTGGACATGCTTTAGCCGCAAATTCTCTGTGTCCATGAATAGTAGCATTTGAGTATTTTACCTTTAAGCTTTTCAGCAATTCGAGTAAAGATTGCTTTTGAGCCTCAGTGCGTGTATCTTTAGGAGTTTTACCATCTTTAGCAACACCACCTATATAACACACTCCTATAGAATTTGCATTTTGACCTGAACAATGCGCTCCAATTATACTTTCATCTCTGCCTTTGTGAATAGAGCCATCAAGCTCAACCACATAGTGATAACCAATATCTTTCCAATGGTTATCATTCACATGCCAATTTCGTATTGTTTCCGTTTTAACATCTTGTCCTTCAGGAGTAGCAGAGCAATGAACTATTATTTTATTTATTCTTCTCATCTAATGTTAATAGTTTACTTATTTTGTCTAATATTTCACTACCTTGCTCAGCAGTTGTCGCTTGTACAATCTGTTTAACTATATCAGGTACTTCTGCAGCATGAGCTTTTTTACATTTACTGTTTTCAATTACAGATTTACCTTCTATATACATAACAGCAATAGTACACAGTATTGTTGCAAATGGAATTATGTAAAACGACAGTAAGCTCCCAAGTATATCAAACATAAGAGCAAAAAGCATTAATCTTACATAATCACCAATTTTAGTAACTGTTCTACGAAATCCATGTGACATAAGTGCTTGGCCAAGTGCTTTTGCTGTTGTCGTTCCACTCCAAAAATCTACAATGCTGCTGAATATCATAAAAATCCAACAAACTAGAATAATACCTACTCTGATAGCGATAAAAAATATCAACTCATCAAAATTTTTAGTTTCAATCAATTCTAACATATCACACAAATTTTTCCCAATCCAACTTAATTGCTTTTCCAATTGCATCAGCAGTCCATCTACAGAAAATCATGCCTTCATACCCATCTGGGTCATTAGCAATTTTATAAGCATATCTCAAACATGCTGCTTCATCTTTTAAAGGGTCTGGGTATAAATCCGCATAAGCCATATTAGCAGCATAAGTAACATCACCAATTGTCACTTTATCCGAAATGCTTAACCCTAAACTTTCCATAGATTTTTTGACTTGGCTTGTAGTCCAGGAATGCTGTTGGCCATTAGCATTTACCATTATTTTACTTACATGCTCTGCAAGTGCATCTGTGAAATGATAGCCATGTTTTTTGACATATTCTGAATACCCTTTTGCAGACATAAGAGCATTAGCTGTTTGTTCATAAGGCAAATCAAATTTAACCTTATGCTCACCATGAGCAGTAGCTATTTTACTTTCTACTATTACTTCTTCATCTTCATGTTCTTTATTATAGTGGTCACATGAATGATGCTTTACTATAATATATTTTAATCTGTGTCCCATAGTTTTTAACTTTCAAATTTTTTCAATAGAATCACTCATAATTTGTAAATTTTTAAGTTAAACAATTTGGTTATTTATATATTTCTGCAGAAAATATACTCTCTTTTATTTCTTTTTTGCATTGCTCGGCATATTGGTTATAAGCCTCGAACTCCTCGGGCTTCGTGTCCCGCTGCCGAAGTATGGCCAGTTCATCGTCTACGCTGTATCTTTCCCGAATTTTTGCCACTACTTGCTCTTCATATGTCATCTCGGGAATGAGATGTTCCTCTTCTACCGTCATCTCCGGGATAGGTTCGTACTCATAGACTATCGCCCCGTTCCGGTAATACATCACAGGTATTTTTCCGGGTATCTCTTCGGGAGAAGGGATAGAATCTACCTCTATCCATCTCTCTTTTTTGCATTTACCATAATAGATGGTTTCGACTTTTACCCCGTCTAATTTAATTTGTATCATAACCTATTTTTACTTTATACATAATATCTCCAATTCTTCTTACATAACCGTCTTCCAGAAAATATTTACTGATTTCTTCCAATTTACTGTACGTGGGACAGTCATTATTTTTGCAGAGAAGTGAAATGCTACCAATAAATCCTTTCAATGTAAGATACCCAGTGTTGCATATTATAAAAATAATTGCATTACCAGCATAATTTTTGTAATTTAGTGAATATAACGGGTTGAATCCAACTGTATTAAAACATTCATCAGGTGATTTTACATCAAAGCTGTTATCTTCTGCAACTAATCTCGTATCTCCTTTATCATACAACAAATAGCAATCTATATTATTATTAATAAGATATTTAATATAAAAAGATGAAATAATACTTTCCCCTTCTATTATATGAATCTCTGAATCAACATCTTTTATAATATAAAGTTTTTTCCCTGCTGAAATTAAAACTCTATCATTATAAGAGGTTATGCTGTAAGTCGATGAATCAATGTCTATTTGTTTATATACAGAAAAATTGATTGGTTCGATAATTAAAATTTTTTTTTCACCGGTAGCAACTATATAATTCTTGTATAGACTTATATTGTCATATGTGGTTATAACCTCTTTATTGAACTCTAAACTGCCATCATTTAAATCTATTTTCGCAAGTCCTGTTATACGTCCCCGAACAAATGCATATCCTTCATAGAATAATACATCATTGTTTAGCGTATGACGATATTCTCTACCTATATAAATGTTTTGTTTAATTTCCCATATTGTATTCCCCTTTTTAACTCGCTTAATCCACGAACTAGCAATATTATAAAAAGAAATAACAAACAAATCTTCCAAGTCACCATTTATAGGGATTGCAAATTCTGTATCTAAATGTCCGTTTGTAAATGAGCATTTATAGAAAGGTATAAAGATATTATCTTGAAAATATTTACCGCCCACACTCTCCGCCGCTTGGTTCGCTTTATCGGCTGCCGCATTGGCGAGGGTTGCCGAGTTGTTCGCTTCCGTTGCGGCATCATTAGCTGCTTCTGCTGCGATATTAGCAGATTGTGTTGCATCATTAGCTGCTTCTGCTGCAGTATTAGCTGCTTCTGCTGCACTATTAGCTTTAGTTGCTGCATCATTAGCCACTTCTGCCGCATCTAAAGCAGGTTTTTGTATTTGCTCTATTTGTTCCGGAGTAAGGTCCTCAAAAGTGCATTTCATACAAGGAATGACCGCCTCTTCTTTACTAGAAGGTATTTCCGGAACAATCATTCTTTCATGTGTTATAAAGCAATCTTCTTTCATTTCTTTATGACTATATTTGTTGGATATGAATCACCATAAACTTGTATTCCATTCTTGAAATCAGCATTTTTTGCATAGAATTTACGTGTTAATTGTAATCTTCCACTATAAAATGTTTCTCTGTTAAATATAAAGATTAACTCTCCATCGCGTACAACATTGTTTATACGATTTTTTCCATCATAGCTAACAACCATTTTATTATCAGATGCATCTTGATATGTAAAGCTAAATATTATACTTTCAACATCAATCGACTTTCCGCTAGCATCAGTGAAAGTAAATCCTATTTCAAAATCTTCCCACCTATATCTTTCAAAATCTTCGTTTTCAGCCATATAAATAGTATTAAAAATTATTAAAAAATACAAGTTAATTTTTCATATTAAATAAATTATATTACTTTTGCTTCTGTATATCTCTTGTATTCTGTATATCGTCTTGTATGATGACGTACATTAAGTGGCTGTCTTATATGATAACATTTTCTAAGGAGCGTCTTATGTGATGCGATGCTCTTTTTTATTTATTATCCTATACATGATAAACCGATATTATATCCACTGCTTCCTTTTCTCGTTATAGATGCGCGTATTTTAAAGACATTTGAATATATGTATCTATCAATGCGAGAATTTCTATAAGGATAAGAATTCAAATTTTCTATAAAAGAAGGATTATCACATCTAACTGCTATTCCAAATAACATATTCATTTTTGCTTTAGTGCTAGCAGTTTCAGAGCCAAATAATATTTTAGTAGTATACGGCTCAATACTTAAATCATTTAATGTATACATGTGCATTGATGTCCGCGATTTACTATCTACTGTGATATATTCTTGCAATATGTGTGTTTTTATATCATCTTCATTTATTTGTATAATTTCTTCTGCATTACCACCATCAAAAGCTGGCCATATTTTTTGTTCGCCTATTGTAAGCTTTTCTGGGCTAATATTATTATCAATTATGTCTTTTTTGCATGATACACACCATCCACGTTTATAACGTCGCTTGTTTTTTTGCTCAACTTTGTCAAAGTATTTTTTTCCAACTCTTCGTTGATATACCATAAGACAAATTTTTATATTTTTGAGCAAAGATGATTCAATTAAATCACTGTCATTTGAAATTTCAAATATAGGGTGATATATATTTAAAAACTTACCAGCATTTTGTTCACTTGGTTTTGCTGAACCGAGTGATAAAATACTAGGTTTTATAGACATTACTGCACGTATATTAGCTATACTGTTTAAAAGGTCTGTGCTCAATTTTACATCTGTTATAGAACCATTTTCTATATTTTCTGTATTTATAGGTAGTTGTACTTGTGTTAATGTCCACCCTGTTTTATTATTATATATAATCCCTATATTTCCTTTTTCTAATACTCCTATTGCTTGAGAAAAACCAAGCATATATGTACCAGGTCTAACAGCTAAAAAGAAAACGTTCTGGTCAGGATTATTTTGTAGTCTCAATTGAGGCTCAATAAGTCCAGCAAAAACTTTACCACTTTGTCCTACTATATTATCAACAATGTTTATTAAAACACTTTGAAGTGATAAACCTGTAATCTCTTGATTATCATTTGCATATATAGAATCAGCAATAGATTCTTTTAAATTAGTCCATTTTGGCATATTATTTATATATTTTATATGTTAAAATCACTGCTGAAATCATTATTAAAATCACCATATAATTTAACAGGTATATAGCCACCAGCATTAGCTATAACTGTATCAGTTTCAAATTCACATTCGACAGAAGCTAAATCACCTTGGTCTCCCCATTCTGGTTCTATAGTAAATGCTGTCATATCGTAAATTTGTCCTTTGCTTGTTACTTTTTTATTTTCACATAACCGTACAATTCTTAAAGCATCACATAGATATTCCGGAGCAACAAATGTAAAATGGTATATTTTTTTACTTACTTGGCTCTCGATAAATGAATAACCCATGCGCTCCGCTGATTCTTCTTCAAATCTATATTCAGGTTTGCCTATTTGAGTTGGTAAATAGCATTTAAACTTAAACCCATCAGAGAAATCTACTATTCCATTTTTTAACTCAAAGTTGTATGCATTACTATATTCAAGAAGTAAATAATCTTCTATTCTATTGCACACTGAAAATATATCTGAATATATAATTCCAAAACCTTTTATCTGTATTTCTATATAATAGAGCCCTTCATTAGTTATTCCTGTAATAGGTAAAATACCAGGATATTTAAGTATTTTAAATCCTGTATATTCTACATACGATTTAAGACTAAGGCCATTATTTTTCATGCTTGTAGAAATATCAACATAAGTATTCGTATTAACGTTATATAATCTTACAAAGCCTATACTGCTACTACCACCAGATAATACAACCTGAAAAGGAAGCAACATATTTTTATACGTTATAAGAGGATAGATATTGCCAAAAGCATAATCTTTATAATGATTTTGCATAGGAATATCATCGTAAAAAGGCAATGGTGATAAATTATTATTAACTAATTTCATAGTCATGAATTTAAGCAATTAGTTTTATATGTAAAAATGTTTTAATATTTTTTAACTTTAATTATACAGGTTTATACTGTAGATTAACTTTTGCAATACGTGTGTTCATATCTATAGAATATTCATCTATTTTGCCATTACCTATATTAGTTTTTATAAGTTGCATTTCATTTAAATCTTCTTCTGATGGAAATTCTATAGTTTGTTTCATGCACATTTTTATGCTAATTATACTTATACCACTAAGCATATTACATTCTATATTTTTTGCAGGCATATCATACATATAGAGATTTATAAGATAGGCCCATGACGCATACCAATTTTGGACGATAGCCGTATAAATATCTCCGTTTTCATCCATTAATGTTGTTTTTATTATCGGAAGACTATAGATAGAATCATCTTTAATGGCACATAATAATGCAAAGCCATCTTCTGAAAATGCAGATGGATTAAACAACATATAATCAACATCAGCTGAAAATTTATTTATATTTATTTCTTCTTTTTTATCCTTTTGAATGTAGTTTGATTTAACATCTATGCTAAGTCCGCCAAATAAATCAGTGGAATCGTCCATCCAATTAAATTCATATCGCTGATTTAATTCTGATTTATCATATTCTAATTCTGATTGAAAATATGTAAAAGGTCTTTTGTTAAATCCATCAATATTTTTTGTTATATCGAGTTGTATATTAGAATTAATAGAATATTGGCCACCGTTATTAAAAAATAATATGTGTTCTATTTTAAATTTATTATCTTCTATATACCAATAACATCTAAAACAATCACGAAGCATTTCTGTTATATCTTTAAGTGATATTTCAGCCTTCTGAGCAGGTTGGTCATAATTACCTTTCAGTATGTTTGTTTTTTGCGTTATAAATACATAAAATCGTTCTGTGCCTTGAATTGGAACTTCTGTATCATATAAGAATTTACTATATTCAGCAGTAGCTTTATGTGTAAGTGACGGGTCTATTTTTTTAAGAATTGCTTCTATAGCTGAGGCTATAGAATAACTATCTTTAAGTGTATACTGTTTACGTAATAATTTTTCAAAAGGCTCATAGTTAATATAATCATATACATACCACAGAGATGCATTTGCCCAAGTACTTCTACATATTGGTAAAGGTCTATTATATCCTGTTGTTCCTGGAAGAAACTGATTAGTAAAATATTTTCCGTAATCATTCAATCCATACTTAGTTGGATTATCTACCGTTGCAGAAGTACAAAGAAATGTTCCATCACTTAGTCCAATACATTTTTTGTAATTTCTACTATCTGTGGCAAAATCATCGATAGGTAAATTATATGTATTTGTTGTTTTTCCATTTATAGTAATAGAATCTACATCACATAGTAGTCGCCTATATGCATGATATACGAATACATTTTGTATAACACATGTTCCAGAAACAACACCATTTCCTTCAATAGCATTCATGATAATATCTCCAGAATATGATTCAATAAACATATAGCCTTTATTAAAATATATATTTATAGGCTCTACTGAACGATATAAGTTTTTATTATCCGAATCACTCTTTATATATATCCAGCCTTTTTTATCGCTTTGTTGAACTATATAAGCTGAATAACCTTTATTATTTTTCCAATTTCCATTAGTTCCTGCATATACTCCATCTGCACCAGAAACAGTAGTATATTTAACAGCAAATTCATTAGCAGAACCAGTATACGAAAAGTAATAATTATACGTTAAATCATCACCGCTATTAACCACATTATTAACATCAGCTTCCCAGTATGTACCACCGAATAAATTTGTTATAGAATTAGCTCCTAGTATATAGACTTGTACTAGCGAACGCTTATTTAAAGTAATATTTGTTATTTCTGGTGTAAGCTTTATAAGGTCATATACATTTTCATAATTATTTAATACAGCATTATAGTCATCTAAAACTATAGTTTTTAACTCGCATGACCTTTTATCATAATTAATCTTACAGTCTGTTTTACTAAATTCTCCTTTGTAATACATATTCCATTTATTAGAAGTTCTATTGTATTTATCTATAATAAATACTAATTGGTCTTCTAATGATGAATTTTTTATAAGTTCATAATCTTCACCAAATAAGCTTATTTTACCATCTAGTGAAATACGAAAAAATTCTTGCCCACTTTCTTTAGCATATTTCTTACTAAGGTTACTATAATGTGGATTTACTATTGATAACGTGTATACAAAATTAGTATTTTTTTTAGCTGCAAAAATAGCATCATAATCTGAAAATCGTAAAGCATAAAATGCCGCATTATCAGGTACTTGAATAATTATGTTATCTAAATTACTATAATTATTAAGTATATCATGCTTTATATATATTTTAGATTCATCATAGAAAAAAATAGCATTTTTATAATGTGAAGAATTAAGATTTATAAACATATATTTTTTCTTATGCAAATCTATTTGGTAAGAAGAATAATCATGAGAAGAACTACTTTCTGTTATATTTCCATTATTATCAATGGTTATATGGTTATTAAAATATAAATTATCAGCAGTTCCTACGTAAAAATTATATTTTGGTGGTATCATACATTTAATTTTTTATAATTCGTTTAATATTTTTATATTGCATAAGTATTGAGCCATTAGCTAATACATAGTATTTAATCTCATTCTGTTTTCTAATACTTCTAACATCATCTTCTATTTTTGCAAGATTTATATTTTCGCTAGAACCAAAAGAAATATTTAAACCATCTGAATTGGCAAATGCATTAAGATATTTATCTTCAAATGTTCCTTTATTTAAGCTGTTGACAATATCTGGAAGTATATTTCTATATTTTCTAGTTCTCTTTTTATTTATGATAGCAAGTGCTTCTCCACCTTCAGCTTTCATTTTATGTTTTTTCTTATTTTTTATTCCCAAATCAATATCATTGCCAGATGCATGAGAGCCGCCTTCTAAAAATTCAAGACCACCTTCTCCATATTCATCTGATTGACTTGCAGTTACTTGCTTAGCTTTAATCTTAGCTGCTGCAAATGAAACCCACATTGCAGCTATTGCAGCTGATGCAAGAGCTGGACCAACAATAGGTATAGATGAAAATGAACTCCATAAGTTAGCAGATGCTGTGATAAGTGAAGATGCTTGAGTAATAGAATTCAATGCTTCTTGCCTTTTTTGAGCTGCCTCAAGTTGTTTTTGTTTCTGTTGCTGATTCTTCTTTTCTTGCTCAAGCTCTTTTTTAGCAGTTGCTACATTGTTAGCATAGCCATTATTACGAGCCTCAATTTCAGCATCATAAGCTTTCTGAGCAGCATCTACTCGTTCTTCAGCTGCTTCTACAGCTTGTTTGGCTAATTCTACTTCAGCATCTGCTATAGATTGAAGTTGCTCTATTACTATATTTATAGCTTCTTTTAATGCATCAATTTGGTCATCATCAAAACCAAGTTTTTCAAGTAAAGTGCCACCTAAACCTTTTTTACCAATATTACTTATAAAATTATCAAGTTCAGATAATTCACGGTCTATGCCTTTAACAGTAGCTTTAGCAGCATCAATTTGAGCTTGACTCCAGTTAAGCATACCAGCTTCTGCTAAACGTATTTGTTCTTGCCATCTAGCTTTTTCTTGTTCTAGTTTAAATCTAGTTATTTGAGTTTCATTATGCTTAATTTCATTAAATATTGCTTCATCTAGAGCTTGCTGTTCATCAAAACTTGTCATCTGAAATGAACCTTGAATTTGAGCCCCAAATCTATCAAACTGTGCATTTATTACTGACGTACTTATTTGTTTTTCTGCAGGTTTAGCAGCATTTTGTGCTAATGCTAACTGTCTACGTATTTCATTTTGTTGGAGTAATAGCTGAATTTCATCTTCACTACCTTTTTTAACAAGTTCAAGCTGATTTTCAATATCACGCTCTCTAGCACTTAGAATTTTATTATCGTAATCGCTCCATAACTTAAGCTTTTTCTTATTAAGTTCAATAAGTATTTCTTCTTCAGAACGTGCCTGATTATCACCTGCTTCTAATAATCTTTTGTTAGTATCAAGTATCAAAGCATATTCTAAATCTAGGTTTTTTTCCATTAGTTCACGCTCTTCTATCAATGATGATTCTATTTGAGAAGCATTACGTGTAACTGTCACGCCAGTAGTTACTAAAGATTCTTGATTTTGAGCAGCTGAAGTAGCAGAAGTTATATCTGTGGGATTTATAAGATTACGTTGTGTTCGTAAATAAGCAACTTTTTGCTCATTCTGAATTTGTTGTAACTGAAGGTCTAATGCTTGTAAATTATTAGCAATAGTTTTAGTTATAAGTTCTTGCTGCCTATCAATCTGTTTCTTTTGGTCTTCTGTAAGTTTTTTATATTTACCATCTGTGTTTTTAATGTATTCTTCATTAAGACGATACATCTCACGAAGCTTATTATTTTCATTCTGAATTTGGTCTGCGGCTGCTTTACGCCTTTTAGCATATTCATCTTTCAATAATTCAGTTACACTTTCCTCATACTCTTTTTGAATTCTTATATCATTTCTATTTATAACATTAGTTAAGTCTCGTGGTTTTCGTGATGATGTAGTATCAGTTTTATGGCTTCCTTCAATTCCAGATGCTTTAAGCAATGCTTTAGCAGCTTCTTCGTAGCCAGCAGATAAATCAAAATATGCATCTCCTGTTTTTTCTGCAGCTTCTGCTTCATCATTAAAGTCTTTAATTCTTTGTTGCCTAAAATTTTCTGCAGATATTTGGTCAGCTATTTGTAAGTTTTCTATAGATGGACCAATACCACTTTCATCTGTAGCTCGCAAACTAGTTTGTACCCACCAATTTTTAAATTTATCCCAGTTAGATGGGCCTTTACCTGCTTCTACTTCTGCTTTATTTCTAGCAATTAGTGCTTTTTCATATTCATCTGCAGCTAATTTTTGAGCAGCAGCAGCTTTAGCTCTTAATTTAAGAGCATTAATAACAGATTCAGTATTATCTACAAATATATTTTCAGCATCTGCTACATTATTAATAGACACTCCTAGTTGGTCAAAATTAGATTTGTTATCCTTAATCCATTGGTCTTTTTCAGCAATATCTTTAAGATTTTTCCATTCTTCTTGTAATTGCTTTAGCTTTACTATATTATTACCATAACTATTATTAGTATTTTCAAGTTCTTTAGCTATATTATCAAGAGCTTCAGTTGTAGATATAATAGCATTTTTTGCTTTAGAAAGATTACTAACACATGTTATAATCTCTTTACCAAACATCGAAAATACAGTAAGTAATACTACAAGCGCAGTATTCCAACTAAATAAAGCTTTAATTATTGCTCTTGTTACATCTACAGTGGTTTTACCTTCTGCTTGTAGAAGTTTATTTTGTGCGCGTAATCTATTAATCTCATCAACCACCATAGGTATATTATTCGATATACCTAGAAAAAAAGTATTAAGTGATACAGCTGCAGCAGGTAATTCTCGTACTACTTGAGAAATAGAAATGCCTAAACCATCCCATGTTTTTTGGTAATGGCCTACAGACAATCTATAATTACCTGTTGCTTCTTGCAATTTTATCATCTGCTGATAAATTGCGTTTGTCTCAGCTTCAAGCTTTTTGCCAGAGTCAGCAGCCTCTCTTTCAGCTGCAGACATTTGATTGAGTCGTATTTTATTTAATGCATATTGAGCTGAAAGCCTATTATAAGAACCTTCTGCAGAATTAGCAATAGTAGCTTGTAACTGAGCAACTTGATTTGCTTCTCGTATTTGAGTTGAATAAAGTTTAAGCTGTTGATTTTCTTCTGATTGAGCATAGGCAAGTTTTTCTTGTGCCTGAGTCAATGGGTCTACTATAGCTTTTTGTTGTTTTCTAGCAGAAGTAAGTTCAGCAATTTTAGCCTTTAATTCAAGTAATCTTTTACCTTCATCAGATTGTAGATAAGCTAATCTTTGCTCTGCTTTTTCTACTTCAGATAAAGTTTGAATATGAGGCTTCATTTGGTCATCAAGAGCCTTAATCTGATTTTTCAAATTAAGAATATCATTGATTAGCTGTTGCCCCATTTCACTATCTGCTCTTTCAGCAGCTGTCAAAGATTTATACAATTCAACTGTTTGCTTCAAATCTGACTTAAGACGGTCATAAGAAGATATAGCTTGTTTAATATAACGCTGCTGTTCTACTGATGCTTTATTAGCATCTGACGTTTGTGCTTTAAGCCAAGCAATCTGTTTACCAGTATCAGATAAGGCTAACTTAAGCTCATTTTGAGCTCTTTCAAGTCTTGATGTAGATACTGTTGCTTCATCAATTGCTTTACGCCCCTCACTCGTAGCTCCACTAGCAGATTTAAGAGAATGTACAATTCTATCTGCACCTGCTCTTATAGCATTTACCATAGTTTCGTATGATTGATTAAGTTCACCAAGCTGTTTGATGAGTTTTTCAATCGAATCATCTGGCTCAATTATATCGCTATACCTTATTTTGTCATCTTCAGCCATAGTTATTTTCTTTTATGCCGTTTAACACTTTTATTTTCTGCTTCTAGCTGTTGCTTTATATTATCAACAGCATTATAGAATTGAAGTACTGTCATCTTTTTAGCGTCCATACTTGTTTTTTGCGCTATTAAAAGACAAGTACTTTCAAACTGCTTATCATATTTTACTTCAACAGACTTGCTTCCGATATATGATTTTGGAGAATGCATATTAAGCATTATTATATCTATAGTTTCTATTTGCTCAGAATTATTTGTGCCATTCATAATAGAATCCAATACTAAAAGCGTTCTCTGCTTTAACTTATCATACGCATCTTTTTCCTTTGAACTTATGAAATCTCCTGGAAAGTATGTTTCAAGTTCTGTAGTTACTTTTTTTTTAAGCCAAATTAAAAAGTTTATAATAGTTGAATGCTTTATTCTTTTAAGTTCTGCTAATGTGTTTTTAAGTCCATCATCTGATAAATCATTAATTTCTTTGCCATCTATGCTATGAATAAGAGCTGCAAATGCTAAATATCTTGGTGAAATCTCATTATTTACCATATACATATTTTGTCTCATATTTTGCAATTCTTGCAAAGCTTTTTTAGCATTATTACTCTTAATAAATCTAGCAATGCGGGTTATATGAGCATCAATATCGTCTGCATCTGAGCCAATTCCAGAATCTATAAGTAAATATTTATTATATTTTTGAAAATTTATAATTGGCATTTCATCTATGCTATCGTATACGCGCACGACCTTTTTATTTACTATAAGATTTTTCATATTAAAATTCGCGTTATAGGAGTTGATATAATAGAAATAAATATAATATCTATCTCATTAATGAAAATAGCGAGAATGATAGCGAGAATAAGCGACGTCCAAAAACTTAAACAAAAATCACAATCAAATAATTGAGAAATAAGCTTAGGGGCTTTTATAATTATCTCATCACGCATACCAATTTTTCCAATCAATAAAATAATAAATGCTGCTACTAAGGCTATACATATTAAAGCCGAAAGCATTGTTATAAAATATATCGTTGACATAGTTCTCTCGTTGTTAAAGAAAAATCAATTCGTATTCCTGAATAAGGATGCATAAAGAATTGCTTATCAATATCTTGCATACCTTCTCCTTTATAAATTTTTTCTATAGAATAACCTTTATATATATTCTCAAAGCGCTCATATATATCTTTTATAACGAATTTACCTGTAGTAGTAATAAGACCTGGTGTAGTTAACACACGCATAATTTCATCTTTTACTTCTTCGGTATACATTACTGTTTCATCTTCGTAGATACTATTAAGATTATACCAAAATATAATGGCCCCATTAAAAGTATATTGAGGTAGTGATTGAACTACTTCAGTAATCTTTTGTGGGTCATAAATATCAAACCATGAAAAATTACCAAGGTTATCATTTGGTAAAAGCGATATGTATTCCCCATTGCCGTTATATATTGCAGGATATACAAATTTATTACCATCTGGTCTGTGTTCTATAAGTTTATATGCTCTACCAAATGCGTAATTAAGCCATTTAAGTTTGTCCATAAGTGACTTTTGCATATCCTGCAATATCTTATCAAGTAACACAGGATTTTCTTTAAATCTTATTTGCACTGAGTCTTCTTTCATTTCCTTATTGCCTGTTTTAATCGTTTAACTAATTCTTTTCTTATGTGAGAACGTATTATTCTAGTAAAGTTTTTATCTGTTAATCTAAAAATCTCTTCACCATATTTCTCAATAAGCTTAGGTGTCTTTTCATCATCTGCAGTTATATAAAAGCCTTCTGAATCAAATACTACAATCATAGATTTATAAAAAGCTCCTGTATCTCGCAGTGTAACCCTGGTAGTCGGTTGACCTTTTTTCTTCTTTATCTGTATAGTTTTAGGTGTATATGGCATATAATTCATTATTTTTTCACCTCTACCATTAATACCACGACGATATAATTGGTCGTCTGCTATAGCTGATATTATTACATCTTCTTTATCACGTACAATATCTTCTAATAGTATAGGCAAACTATCTTTAAAGCTACGTAGTCTATATTCTAGATTACGTAATGTAGCATTATATCGTTTTATAGCCATATTTTATACAGTTCTATATTTTATTCCATTGTTTTTACACGGTAAGCATATCCTATCAATTCCAGAAGTATTTAATTTAATAGCTTTAAAGGCCATATCGAGTTGATAACTTAAACCTGATTTTTTCATAGAAGAAGAATCACCATCTATCTCATATAGTATGTCAAGTCGAGAAGCATTAATTGAATGCCTATTTGTTCTTACATTAGAATTGTATGCAAATTCACGCAACATATCTACAGCTACTTGCTTAGCTATAATGTCTTGGAACATCATTCTCTGTTCAATTATAAAATCTGTAATATCACAACTGACTGTAATTTCTAAGTTTAATCCGTAGTTATTATCATAAGTATATTGATTGTTTTCGATGTCCCATAGATGTACATTGTTATCTTCTACATCTATAAGTTCTTCATTTACAAAAAATGGATGAATTTCAATGTATTTAGACCATGCTGTCCAAGTAAGTAATTCTTTTCGTGAGCACGAGCCGCAAGGTTCTTTTGACCAATCTTTATTTTTTCTAATCGCTTGACTTCCATCTGGAAGTTCAGATTGAAAATAGCATAAATACCAACTTCCTCCAGCATCATTATATTCACTTTGATATGGTAAATACAAATCATCAACTATAAACCATTCTGAACTATTGTCACGTATTTTTGTTAGATTTATAGTTTTAATTGGTTTATATGCACTTGAATGCATGAGGTATAATGTATATTCTCCAGCTTTAGTAAACTGAAGACATATTTTATTTATCTTTGTGGTTACGCCTTTTGCTCGTACTGGTATAATTTCAAAGCCAACTAAGTTTTTCTTGTTTTTTACAGTATCTACTAATCTACCTGCCCCATCAAATAATATACGATTTTCACATAGTGGTTTATTTGTCCCCTCTGCTGTTTTTTCATTACAGTATCTAATAATAGCTTTTTGAATGCTTGTTTTTGTTTTATCTTCAAGCCATTCTGAAAATGCATCTGTTTTTACCCAAAAATCTGTTTCTTTATCTGGCTGTTTTTCAGTACAGTTTTGTAAAGCTTTATATGTTATGCCGTTGTAATCTACTATAGAACCGCGTTTATATTTTTCTGAAGGCTCATACTCAGGGTATGTAATACCTCTAAAATCCGGAGCTATGCTCGATAGATTTTGCAATGTTAGCAGAGGGTGTATTTGCTGAAAATATAAACCACTCTCACTAACTGTTAAAGCATCAGATATTTTTAAATCTGATGTATTATAATTCTGTTTCCATCCAATAAGATGTAACAACTTTTCTTGTATATCATCGGCTCTAACCATAACTCTTAATATTTTTATTAAAAATAGGAGGCCACTACTGCCTAGTGGCTCAGTGTACCTCCTACCAAAGCTAATAACAACCAAAAGATTTGCTATTAATTTTATTATCCACCAACACCAGGCGCTGTAGCCGCGGGCTTAGTATTAACCGGATTATCCTCTGAGTTAACAACAACCACTGGTTTAGCATAAACAGCATTTTCGCTTGATACATTGAATGCTAAAATAGGACTTGCCAAAGCGGTGGGTGAGCTATTATATGCTGTTAAAAATGCAACATCAACCGCAAAACCGTAATGTTCTTTGCGCGTGCGAGTCATATCAGCTGTAGCAGCTCCTGCAATATCTTTATAATCGCCAACAGAATCATAGAAATATGTACCGACAGGCATATTTAATAAAGGTAAAGTAGCAATACCCCACTCATGACCGTCACCAGAAACAGTACCCAACAAGCAGTCGCGCTCGAAGCGAGTCAACATTGCAAGAGAACCGGCACTTACAGCATAGCCTTGTGCATACTTACCTCCAGCAGCTATATTGTTGGTCAAATGAACAACTTTGGTACCAAATTCATTCTGCTTGTTTACATCATTATAAAGACCGTGCTGTTGTAATTTACGCATGATAGATTCAACACCAGGGTCACCGATAATGTGTAACTGTCCATAAAAATCATTTGCACCCATCATGACTTCAAGGTCACCAAATACATTTTCACGCTCTGTCCATTTTGCATTAATGGCATTAGAAGACCAGTTATACAGCAATTTATTTTTCAAGACTTGTGTCTTATTAGCAGCAAGAGTTGCAAGAGCTGCTTCATCAAGTTTTTTTGCAAAAGCATAAACATACTTCATCATCTTGGTTTCAAAGTCCTTCTGAATGCCAATTTCATTGTTCATATACATTGCTGGAGCAATAGTAAATCCCCATGAATAAGTAGCAAATGTGATTTGAACCATTTTAGAAGTATTTTCACTGTCGGCAATTGTCACTGTACGTGTGCTACCGATAGTAATATCAGCATCATAGTCAATTACCGGAGTTTCCAACGTATTACCGATGGAAGTTCTTGCTTTTTGCTTCAGTTCCTCAGTGAGGATGCCAGTAGGGTCTTCAGACTGCACCATAAAAGCATTTAGCGCACCGTACCTACTGGGGCGATACTCAAACTTATCAAGGTTAGAGTTCGCACGAATGTTCTGGATACGTGTTAAAACTAGACTCATAACTTTTAAGTTTTTAATTGTTAATAATTATGCTAATATGGTGCATTACCCTTTTACGCCTCATAGCATTTTTCATTTTTATCTTAGGATGTGCCATTTTATCTAATAGGCAAACTTGCCACATTGTTTTCAGTTCTTAATTGCATTGATTGGTTTGCAAATTCTTGCGAATCACGAGTCAGACCATTTGCAAGAAGATATGTTTCGATAGCCTTATCGGCTTCAACCTGATTTTTAATGCCAGACAAATCAAGCGTTCCACCTGTTCCACTTGAACCGGACCCAAAGTTTCCTGTTCCACCACCTGCTTGCTGACGACCTGTATCAATCACATCTTTAAGTGACGTTTCCATCACAAGTTCTTGTATTGTATAAGGATTAAGGTTATTCTTAGGATTGTTAAGAATATTATCATCTGCCCCGCGTATAACAAGCTTCTTTCCTCCTTGGCCATCATTTATGAAATCAGGAGTACCTTTTGTAAGAATTTCTGCTTTTGCTGCGCTAAGCAATGTTCTCTGTATAGGTTCAGTAATGCCATTTTTAAACTTAAGATTCGCTGTAGCAGCTTGAAAAGCATAATCTACATGTATGTCCTTAATAGTTTTATCAAACTCTGCCTTCTTAGTATTGAACTCAGTTTCCTTTGTCTGAAGCTGAGTTTGAAGCTGAGCTACTTGAGCTTTAGCATCTTTTAACTGTTGCTTCAAAGTCTCATCACCAGCTCCTTTTTCAAGCTTGGACTGAAGGTCTGTAACTTGTGCTTGAGCAGCAGTAAGCTGAGCTTGAATTGTTTTTGCAGACTCTGCTTTAGCTTTATACTCGCCGAGTACACGTTTAGCATAGTCGTAACTTTTTTCACCATCTTTCTTTTTAATACCTGTAATGCTAAAAATATCAGTATCATACTGGCCATGTAATGCACCAATTTTAGTGCCTATAACAGTATTTTCATCATTTCTTGACATTTCGGCAATTGCATTCAACTGGTCATCGGTAAGACCAGTTAAAGCTGAACTTTGTCGTAGCATCTCAATTGTTAACATATAGCTTTGTGTTTTTTTATAATTAATACTATTTTTGTACTAACTCTTTAGCATCTCCATACGGGTCATGTAAAACTGCCATAATTGTATAGCCAAGTCCTTTATATGCGTTCTTGAAAAGTTGCCACTCTGCAAATGTGAACATTTGAGTATATGCTGGTGACTCTTCTTTGCCTGTCATTGGATTAAACCTGCGACCATGCACAATTGACAAATGCACCATTTTCTCAGTACCCGGCTCAGGAGTATAATTACTTTCAACCTGCACTTCTGATACAGATGATTTTTCTTCGATAATATCATCAATATCTACTAAGAAAAGAACTACCTCGTCAAGCTCTTCCTGTAAGTTACTTGTCCAAGCTTTTCCACCTTTAGCCTTAGCAGCTTCTAGTTCTGCTTTACGTTCTACAGCCTTTTTCTTGTAAGATTTAATATCCTCAAGACTGAGTGCCTGTAGTTGTTGAAGTTCCAATTTTTGTAACATATTCTAAAAGTTTTTTGTTTATAATATCTATTTTTTCTCTCATTGTCTTATTTGAAGCAAACTCAATTATGTTAATATTCTCACGTTCAAATTTTTCAACTAAAGTACTAAAATTTATTTTAAGCTTTACTAAATTTTCATTTAATAACTTTTTTTCATATAATTTTAACACTTCATCCAATGTTTTATGTGGATATGGCTCCAATTGTTTTAAGATGAGCATTCTCTGAAGTACCAAAGGATTGTTACGATACTCAACTTCAAGAATTTGTTGCGATATAGCATCTAGTTCTGAGTTAGATGCGCCATTCTCCTTTGCTTGTTTGTACTTAGAATATAACTCTGTTACTGTGAAAACGTAAAACTCTGTACCCCAGTTTACAGAAGATGATATGAAAGCATCTCCATATCTGAGTTTGCAAACAGTATCTTCGACAAATTTCTGCGCTAATTCAAAATTGGTCTTTAAAGCGTTGAGAACTGAAGTTTTACTTTCAAAGTTAGCAGTTACTTGAGTCTCATTTATAGCTTCTTTTTCACTTACAGTACCACCTGAACCAACAACAGAAATCACAATTTCATTTTTAAGCCTTGCACACTCATTGACATTATAGTCGAGTGAATCTTTATCAATAGTGGTTATCTGAACAGGATTACGCATATCCGCAACACCTTCAGACTGATTTGGTATAGGAACTTCTAAGAATGAACCAGGGCCAGCTATACGTTTTTCACTACAGCAAGGACATTTTTCAACTGTTCCATCATTGAGAATTTTGTATTCACCTTTTGCATTACGCAGAAAACCTCCATCACAATAATCACCAGTTTCATTATTTTCAAAATTACAATCAGCTTCATACGCACTATATATAGGATAAGGTGCATACAAATCTAAATGTTGTTTTGATAAAGCAAAGAATAAATACCAATCAAGATTTGATAGTTCTTTTGTAATTGGATTTTTCTTAAGGTCTTTATTTTTTTTATTGACTTGTGTTGACCAAAAGAACCTAGCTGGGCAGTATCTTAAATCATGCTTTGCTTCTGAAATAAGCGATTGAATTTCATTTTTCTCATTTAGCTGATATACTCTTATAGAAGTATCATCAAATACAGCTATTCTATGTTCTGGCTGTTTAAAAATAAGCCATTCAAATTGATTTTCATCAAGTTTAGAAGTCTGGTAATCGACTACAGCATCAATTTCAAGCCAATAAAAATATGGTTCTGGGCGTAAAGATGTTTGTATTTGAGGAAGGTCTACTACCAAAATACTATTTGGTGATACTTGCATCTTTTTCCATCCTGTTGTCTTCCATATCTCTGGCTCATTAAGATTATTCTTTTTATATTGAGACCAGTCCTCTGCAAGTTCTGAGTCTGTAAACTGATATGAACTTGATGAGTTACGGCTATAGAAAACTCTCTCGAGCTCTCTATAGACGTCCTCAACTACAGCAGGTGTAGGCAACGGGAATTTGAATAGATTTATGAATATATTGTATTTATCATTTGGAAGTAACTGCCTCACCCAATCAAGAAATACAGTTGTAGGCTGATTAATATCAGATATAGCAATATTTGTCTCGGTATGAAACCTAAGACGACGTTGCATATTTACAGCTTTCTGAATAGTCTGACGTTTAGTCGGCTTTTGCAGAATTTGCTTTATCTGATTTAACTCTAAGGCCATTTTCTTCGTCGTAAGTATAATTACTATCTTTGGGTAATTCCCACCCACCATTTATAGCTGTACCCATATCAAGCAAGCGCTCAGCATGTTGAATGCCGAACTCCTGCTTCATATTATACTTTGGTACAACTAATGTTACTGTTTGCTCTTTTTTCTTTCTCATAGCTAAATATTTTTAGCCACCAACTCCTGTTGATGCAGCATTAACCCAATCAGTAAGAGGATTAAAGTCTAATGTTTCACGTTTAATGATATAGAACATATCACTCCAATTGGGATAGAATGACCATTCAACAGCATTACTATCTGGTTCTTCAAATCCACCAAGCTTTTTATCGCCGATAAAAAGTTTACCAATAGGAATTGGAAAATATGCCATAGGTTCATCCTGGCCATCTACCAAACAGCCAATGTTACCATTTTCATCAATCAACCAAACACCAATTTCTTCACACATATATTTCTTTAACTGAGCAATTGTTTTTTGACTTTCTTGATAAATAGTAGCAGAGAACATTGTCGGCTCACGACCAATTGTAATCTCAATACCTCCAAGTGTCTGATTGCCACCGCCGAATGTACGAGCGGCGCCAGGTTCAGTAGTAGGTCCTTGAATATACGGAGAAACTGTCATTTTAGAACCATCAGCTGCAGAAAACAATTTAGAAAACGATGCTTTCTTAGTCGGGTCAGTAACAAAGTTCTTCGTTCCAATTGTTTTATAGATGCGCTGAAATGCAACTTTTTGAATTTGCCCCATACTTTCTTTGCATTCAGCAATTTCAAGGTCGGCGATATGAGCACCGACAGGGCATCCACAGTTTAATCCCATAATTATTTATGCTTTAAATGTTAATATTACCGAGCAGCTACCCTTAACTTGCATCGAATTACCTATATTTGCTTTGAATAAATTTCTCCACGATGTAAATGTACTAATTTTCTCTATAAGATGTACAGCTTTTAACATTTTTTATAGAGGCATTTTTATCTCATATTCTCGTACTATATTTATTCAAAGCTTATGATTTAATCAGTCATATATAATTAAAAACTCATAGATTATGAGAATAATGCGAGAATATAAGCTTATAACGTTTTTATGCATTTATCACATATAGTTATTATTTTTCCATTCCTTATAATAACTTTACCAGAATCATGTCTTAACTCTTTCATTGTAGGTTTATAATGTATATAATGGTTTATACAAACACCACATTTATCACATGTAACCTCATATACTTTTGTAATCATATATTAATTTCTTAAGTGTATTTTTTTACGTCCGCCTTTTCTTGCATGCATTTCATATACCCCTGTTAAGCAATCTGGGGCATCATCGTGTTGATTTCTCTTTTTGTTATCTTTACGGTATGACATAAGAGCTTTGTAAAATTTAGGCCATTTCCTTTCCCAGCCTTCTGGGAACAAAATATCATTCTGAACATTAGCAGAAGCTGCATAAATACGAGCTTTTTTGTTTTCTGTCTGTGTAAATGTTTTAACAGCACATCTGAAATTACGCAGTTCAACTCTTAATATGCGTTTTACATTACGTGAGTAGCCTCGGCCACCATTATTCGATTCAATTAAAGCCTCAACTGTACCATTTTTGGTCAACATTTCAGCTTGTTTTGGCTCTGTGACCTCCATAGGTGCATCTGTGAACAAAACATCAGTTACATAACAAAATTCAGGTGTATTTATAAAACAAATTGAGCATAAATCATCAGCTCCAGTATCAGCTGTATCAGTATAATTCCACTTTTGAAGTGCTTTTGTACCTGTTGGAAGCTCTTCTATTTTATAAGTTCTAAATTCTTCATACATAAGGCCCTCTTTTGGTGTTGGGTCCTGCATGTACTGTGTATCGAATACAAGCGGATTTATCTCACGCATCTTATAAAGCTCTTCAAGTGTATGCTTCATTGGCCAAAGTGCATGTTCTTCTCCAGTTTCTGGGTCTACTTGTATAACTGGAAGTGATAAAACAGTCCATTCATCTGGTTCTATCTCTTGCAAATAACCGCAAAGGTCATGCTCATGCAGCCTTTGCATTATTATAATGATTGGAGTATTACGTGAGTTAGTACGGTTACGAATTGTGTTCTCAAATCGCATGTTAATGCGCTCACGGACAATATCTGATTCAGCATCTTCTGGCTTAATTGGGTCGTCGATTACAATTGCGCCTTGGAAAATGTTTGTTGTAGCTCCTATCATATCAAGCATTTCGTTTGTGTGGTCATCGAATGTGAATATGTCATTACCTCCGTCCATTTTATCAATATCTGGGTCAATATCCACATTACCTGCACCAAAACCTGTTACCTGACCTTGAGTCGACACTGCATAAAGCTCACCCCCGACCTTGGTTTTCCATCTTTTAGCTGAACCTTTCTCAGATGCGAGAGCTGAATTAGGAAAAAGAGTCTTATAAAGCTCTTCTTGCATGATATTTCTGATTGTTTCAGAATTATCATTCACAAGTATATCTGAGTAAGACAGATGTAAAAATCTACATTTTGGGTTTAAGGCAAAACACCAACTTATAAATGATTTGATAACTAATTCTGTATTATGTGATACAAGCCCGTTGGCTATAAAGTTATGGTCATTTTCTACTTCAAGGTGTCTAAGCTTTTGCATACCAGAAAACTCTATATCTATGATTTCATCTAAGTAAAAATCATTACATAAGTATTTGTTTAATTGTGGATATAAAGCCGCTAATCTTTCAAATTTTTCTCTTGTTATATTCTTATTAGAAGAGCACCTAATCGGCCCGTGCATAGTTTTATAAGTAAGCTTTTCTTTTCTTATAATATCGTACGGGTACGTATCTATATAAGATTTAGCTGGCTTAGCAAATATAGCTTTTGCTATTTCTGCTTTTCCATAAAACGTAAGATGCGGATAAAGCTTTTGAGCAAATTGCCTTGGTATGGCTAAAGTCCATATACCAGCATGCTCATTATCTCTATAGGTATAAGTAGATGCTATGCCCATCGTAGATAATAAATGCTGTATATCCTGAATAAGACCTTTATTAGCTAAGCCAACTACAATCTGTCCTGAACGAGTATCTATAGCTCCATCTGTAGCTATCATCATGTCTATAAACATATATTTCTGCCTCATAGATAAACCAAACCAATTTCTAGGTATTCGTTTATCATAGGCTTTATGGCCAAATAGGCTGTTTTTTACAAGCATTTGGCAAACTCCTCCTGAATATCCGCCAGTTATCCAATACTCAAACGGCTCTGCTCCTTTATATTGTTTTACTTCGCATCCAAAATGTTCAGCAGCTTTTTTAGCAGCGTTAACCACTTTTGGGTCAGCGTTAGCGAATGATATGCTTCTATCTCCACATTTGCCTTCGAATATAAGTAAAGTGGCTAAAAGCAACTCATTGTCATCTATTTCATACTCTGTATCAATCTCTGCGCATAAAGCTTGTATTCTATCGCCGATTTTAAGGTCTTTAAGCTCTGTATAGCCAAATGGTGTAAGAACTGGATGGTCATAGCTTGCTGTTATTGACTTTCCTGACCTCATTTTTATCGTATACGTATCTTTATATGCTGGCTCAGTAGCTAATACTTTATTAAGAGCTATTTTTCCATCTCTAAATGAATATACAAAGTCTCCAGGTTTTATGTCTTTTATCTGTTTAAGGCCATTATAAGTAAATACCTCATCTGTTAAGCAATGGCACTTACCATAACGTGGAGCTATATTGATAATAAGTCGCTTACACTTACCATCAACAACATCTTGTAATGCTTTGAACATTTTTTTATGATGTTCTGCAACTATGAATGAACGATGATACTGAGCTTTAAACATAGCTTTAGTATATTTCTCAAAAGAAGTCAATAATTCAAGCTGAAGAAGCTCTTTAGGATTTACAGTTCCTGGTTTTGTGGCATCTAAAGCTCTTTCTTGCATTTCTTTTAACGATTTGAGTTTTTCTTGTGCCATATCTATAAAAGTATTAGCCAAATAAGTAAAATTTGTAAGAATTGACCAAGTAAACCTCCTAAAACTGTGGCTATCCAATCAAGCCAATCCCATTTTCCTCCATAGATTTTATCTTTAAATTCCATACCAGAAGCTATACCAAGTACAAAAAGAATTGTTAAGAAAAATGCGCATGGTATAGCGTATACAAAATGCTTGTTTCTATTACTTTCTAATATCCACATAGTTCTATTATTTAATTAAAGTATCTCTTATTACAATATAAGCCTCTCGCGATATTGGCACGTTTGGAATAATACCTGTTTGGAGTTGTTGCTGCTCAGGTAAATTAAGTTGCATTTGACCTTTTCCGAATACACGGTCCCAAAGCTTCTCAACTGTTTCTATATTGCCTAATTTTGCATCTTCTTGTAGGCGCTTTATAACTGTCTTGATAACAATTGGTATTTTCTTATTATTATATAATGCTGCAAGTTGGGCCTCATTACATGTTAATAAACAAGCCAATAAATTAGCCGTATCTTGCTTTGTAAGTTGGACGCTTAAATTAATATTAAGGCTAGTAAGAAGTTTTGTTATTTCAGGTCTTGATGCTCCTTGCAATTGAAGTGCTGAACGTATAGCTGATGAATATGAGCCTTTGCCAGAATTATGACGTTCTGCTAATTCTGTTGCTTCAAGCGGCTCTATAGTCTCAGCTTCAAGTGCCTCAATAGCATCAATCCGTTTTTGCTGCTCTGCAATACGTTTTGCTTGAAGCTCTGTTTGGCCATCTGGTATTTCTTCGATACCGAGTTCCTCTGCTAATGATTGGCGTTTTTGTTGTTTTGCCTTAAGATTACGAAGCCTCTGCTTCTCAATATATTTAATACGAGCCAATTCTTTTGCATCGGCTTTTGCCTTAATGCGAGTGGCCTCTTGTTCCACAAGTTTAGATGTATCTGGATTAGACATTCCAGGGACTGTTGGGCGTGATGGCAATATATCTGATAAGTCTTTTGCTATTTTATCTGTTTTCATATTAGTTAATTTTTATTTATAAATTCTTGTTGTTTATTAAGCAAACTTTCTGCTCTTCGTTTTGCTTTTGTTTCTGAAAGCTGTTTTACTTTTATGCGGTTACTTTCCGGTATATCTATTATATCGTATTTTTCATAAGACCATATATACCCACCAGCTGTTTTTATATGCTTATTACAGCACATGCATATATTACTCGCTTGTATTCCTGAGTGGTATGATGCATCATTTATCGAGTTATATTCTTCTATAAATAAGCCAGAATTTATATCATACTTATACACATTTTTAGGTTTTCTTCCTTTTGGACCTTTTTTCAATGATTCTATATGAAGTGCGGCGCTTTTGCTTACATTTTCTATCAATTCATTGTGTAAAGTAAAGGCGTATGGCTTTTCATCATTATTTACTAAAAGCAAAAAATTATACCCATAGGGATAATAAGTCATATTGCTTTTTATCAATTCATATTTGTTCTTTAATAACTCTGCTTTGCTATCTTTAAATACGCCTTTTACCTCTACTGTTATGTATTCGCTATTTAGAAATGATTGCCTAAGGTCAACGCTTTCTACTTTTGGGCTAAGAATCTTTTTCGCGAGTGATATTATGCCTTTTCGTACTGTCCAATCTAGTGTATGACAAATAATAATTTTGCTATCATATTCAAATTCTACAGTAAATATAGCCCATTCTGTTAAGAGGGAATTTATGTTTCCAACTAAATCCACCTGTATACCTTCTATGTTTACCATATTTATAATTATTTTTTATATTAATTAAGCTTTATGCTACAAATGTATAAAACTATATTAGAATATAAAAATTCTCGCAATTATTTTTTATATTAAAATATAAGTATGTAAATTTTTCTATTCTCGTAGAAAATAATTCTATTCTCGCGTAAACAATAAACGAAATAAACTATGACTTCCTTCCTAATTTATTGAGTTCCTAGTTTGAATTATTAGATTTATCCCTATTAATTCTATTAATTCTATCTAACAATTCATTTATGTTCTCCTTAAATCTTCTTGTTTACATTGTTTATAGTACATATAACTTGTTGAAAATCAATCACTTATCGAGAAACAATTCATTGTTTATTTTGTTTCTTATTGTTTCTCTTGCGAGAATGCCATTTTGCTAATTCCCTATTAAGCATAAGGGGCCTAAATTGATATTTGTGAGAATGTATGCGAGAATGAGAATTTATGAGCCTCTGGGCCTTGCTCATACTTATATTATGATTTGTTAGCCAGTTTGCGAGAATGACTTGAGGCCAAAAAAATTTTCTGGCTATGGATATGGTTCTATATACTATATATAGGGGCACCCAGGCATTGCAGCAGGGGCCTAATTTCTGAATCAGCGAAATTTATTTGGTTAAATAGCTTTAAGCCTGATAGCCTCATTCGTTAATTATGGTTTAATTCGTTAAAGGTTGTTAGCCTGTCAGCCTGTTAATTATGGTTTAATTCGTTAAAGGTTGTTAGCCTGTCAGCCTGTTAACAACTCTTAACTAAAATAATTTTCAGGTTCTAAACCATTTACAGGCACACAGGCAATCAGCCAATAAAGTTTAACGAAAATTTAACACTTCCTAACTAAATATATTTTCAGGTTTCAAATATTTTATTACTTGACAAGCATAAAATGATTATTTCAACTTATTAACAAAACAACCAAGAAATTTAATACGATTTAACCCAAAAAAATCATGAAAAATTTTTCTGATTTAGAAATTATTCGTATATTTACATATCGGAAATAACAAACATACCACTGGTTATTAAACATAGTTTAACAGTTTCATTAACGAAATTTAACCATAAATATTTTTCCGGTTAAAATAAAATTAGTACTTTTACAATATAAATAAAACGGAAATAATATGAATAATTAAAATATAACAGTAATGAAAATTAACAGAAATTATCGTTTTGTCCTGACAGTTCTGGACAGCGAGAAAATTGCAGCAGGAGAAATAAGCATTGAAAATAATGCAGTATCGGGCGAGAGAATATTTGCCAGCGAATGCCACTACTATGTCGAGAAAAATATTATTGAGTGCATTAAAGATGCAGCCAAGAGAAATGAACTGGGCGAATATTATAATCACACTTATTGCATTTACAAAGAGGACAAGCCGAAAAAAGAAATTACTGAGCGCGAAGAAGGCGACAAGAAAATCACAGAGACAAGAGAAATACCCGGAAAAGCTATGCTACTTGAAATAATAACAGTAGACAAGTGTGGGGTGACTATCCGATAAGGATAGTCACAGCCCTCTCGGGAGAACTCTACACAAGAGACGGCAGTCCGACTCTGCCGGAGGGCACAATTGGCAATATTGCTGAGAGAATTAAAATAAACAGTAATATGAACATTGGACGAGTGAAACAATATCTAAATACAGGAAAATAACATGAAACGACAAGAAGACTATAAATTTGAGTATATGCTGCTTGGCAGACTTCAATGTGATTGTGACTATTATCTTAATTACGGCGGCAGAGATGCTCAGCATTGCCTTTGGGCTCACGACGAACAGAAACAAATCGATAAAATGCGAGAGCTTTATGATTTGATGCCGATTAAACCAGAATGGCTCACGAGAGAACAAATTAATGAATATGCGGCAAAAATGAATGTAAAATAATCAACGTTATTTAACGAAAAAAGTTCTTAAAGCAGTAACTAGATTAAAATAAAGGTAGTATATTTGCATATAACTTAAAAGATAATATAAATATGAAGAAAATAATTATTGGCGCCATAGCCATTATCGCAGTTATGAATGGAGTAGCTTTGTATAAAATACAGCAATTAAAAGCTGAAATTATATATCAGCAGCAGCTACTTGATGCTCAAGAGAAATATATTAAATCTGAAATGTACAGAGTTAATTCAGCTTTTTATCTTATTGCTTCACCGGCATTTCAAGATAAAGCCGTTCGAGAGAAATTACAAACTGATATGAAGCAAGCATGTGAAAAATATAAAGCTATTCAAGAGAAATAACCAATACTATTTAACAAATATGGAAACAACAGTTTTTTATGTAGCAATTGCCTATGATGACGGCATTTTCAATCCTACAGTTGTAGAGAAGTTTGATAATAAAGCAGACGCAGACAGTTATGCAGCTCTTATGTGTCGTTCAAAGCAACGCCGGTACATTGTGCTTAAGCAAGTAACACAATGGGACAGCATTTCTCGAAAAAATGCATGACCTTAGCCGCTGCGGATAGAAACGATATTCGTGGAACAGTATCGAGCGAAGCGGATTTTAGGAGCGACATCTACAGCGACGCTAAGTTTAACCTAATTGATAAAAATTTACAGTAATATGGTAACAGTAAAATTTTCAACGCATAGAGCGGAAACACTATTTTTGATGCCAACTATTGCGATAGAGCAATACAATTCAGAAACAGCAATAAGATTTGTATTTTTACGCGGTGTATTTAATATAGAAATAGACAAGTATTATGGCAAAAAGTGAAATATTTGTAATAGCTTATAGGCTTGAAGCTTATAATAATTATGATGCCTTAGACGGCTTCATGGAAGCAATTTGCGATTATGCAATAGTATCTAAAGAAACAGATTACGCGCTTACAGTAGTAGCATCTTCAGAAGCCTTAAGCACGTCAAGATTGGCAAATACGGCTTATAAATATTTTGGCAAAGAAGGGTATACTATAAGTACTCTCGGGCTTTTAGGGCCGTTTAAGAAATTCAATTAATATTCTTTAACATAAAACTTAGAAAAAAAGTTCCAAAGCGGCTTAATAATTCAAAAAAATATAGTACATTAGCACTATCATAATTAATACATATTATTTAATAACAATTTAAAATTACAGTATTATGGCAACAAAGAAATTTTCACAGATGACAACGAAGAAACTGAATGCTCTTTTGGCAACAGCAAGTGACGAAGACAAAAAGGCTATTGAAGCCGTACTTACAGCTCGTGAACAAGCTACTAAACCAGCTGCAGAAGAGGTTTCTATACCTACGCCGG
>ERZ827186.680-NODE-680-length-35868-cov-6.401335_pt1 | contig 35868 bp, 32 predicted proteins | sample MGYA00519918_ERZ827186 | MGnify/ENA primary metagenome ERZ827186 (study PRJEB31778, sample SAMEA3449275) | human gut metagenome | biome: human gut; feature: human-associated habitat; material: faeces | place: United Kingdom | collected 2010/2012 ...
CCGCGGTGAATACGTTCCCGGGTCTTGTACACACCGCCCGTCACACCATGGGAGTGGGGTTCACCAGAAGGCGTTTGCCTAACCTTCGGGAGGGCGGCGACCACGGTGGGTTTCATGACTGGGGTGAAGTCGTAACAAGGTAGCAGTACCGGAAGGTGCGGCTGGATCACCTCCTTTCTAGAGAAAAAGTCGTCCGCATGAAGCGCGATGCTCACACTTATCGGTTTGTTGAATGAGTTTGGTGTGCTGGGTCAGTAGCTCAGTCGGTTAGAGCACCGTCTTGATAAGGCGGGGGTCGAAGGTTCGAATCCTTCCTGACCCACCAGGCAAAACAGACGGGGCCGTAGCTCAGTTGGTAGAGCGTCTGCTTTGCAAGCAGAATGTCATCGGTTCGATTCCGTTCGGCTCCACCACGATCTGTCATTTAAGAGAAGTTCGAAAAAAATCGAGCTTTTTTAAATGACAAATCGAGAAGAGTGTGATAGAATTTCAAACTCGCTCGAAAGAGTCAATGTTCTTTAACAATTTGGTGAAACAAAGCGTTTCAATCAAGAAGAAGTCTTGGATTTCATGAGAGTCTGAGATGGATTGATTGGAAACGGGTTGTGATTGCATTCAAACTCAAATAAAGAGTTCTTGAGAACCTTAAAAATTGAGAAACAGCGTACAACGTTATAGAGTTGCTTGTGACTCTACCGGGCAATAGGCGGTAGGGTTATAGGATCAAGTGACTAAGTGTATGTGGTGGATGCCTTGGCGATTACAGGCGATGAAGGACGTGGCAGTCTGCGAAAAGCCGTGGGGAGCTGACAACGAGCGTTGAACCATGGATATCCGAATGAGGGAACTCACCTGCAAAGGTATCCTTAAGTGAATACATAGCTTAAGGAGGCGAACGTAGTGAACTGAAACATCTAAGTAGCTACAGGAAAAGAAATCAACCGAGATTGCGCTAGTAGCGGCGAGCGAATGCGCAACAGCCTAATGCTTGATAGCAAAACACACAGTAGAACGATCTGGAAAGTTCGGCTATAGAGGGTGATAGCCCCGTATACGAAATGAGTTTTGTGGTACTAAGAGCATGAGAAGTAGGGCGGGACACGTGACATCCTGCTCGAAGATGGGGGGACCATCCTCCAAGGCTAAATACTCGTAATCGACCGATAGTGAACCAGTACCGTGAGGGAAAGGCGAAAAGAACCCCGGGAGGGGAGTGAAATAGAATCTGAAACCGCATACATACAAACAGTAGGAGCCCTTCGGGGTGACTGCGTACCTTTTGCATAATGGGTCAGCGACTTACGTTCAGTAGCGAGCTTAACCGAGTAGGGGAGGCGTAGCGAAAGCGAGTTCGAATAGAGCGAGTAGTTGCTGGGCGTAGACCCGAAACCGGATGATCTATCCATGACCAGGTTGAAGTTGTGGTAACACACAATGGAGGACCGAACCGACTAGTGTTGCAAAATTAGCGGATGAGTTGTGGATAGGGGTGAAAGGCTAAACAAATCCGGAGATAGCTGGTTCTCCCCGAAAACTATTGAGGTAGTGCCTCGCGTATCACTCCAGGGGGTAGAGCACTGTTATGGCTAGGGGGACATGGCGTCTTACCAAACCATGGCAAACTCCGAATACTTGGAAGTGTGAGCGCGGGAGACAGAGCACCGGGTGCTAACGTCCGGACTCAAAAGGGAAACAACCCAGACCGCCGGCTAAGGTCCCTAATATTTGCTAAGTGGAAAACGAAGTGGAAAGGCTAAGACAGTCAGGAAGTTGGCTTAGAAGCAGCCATCCTTTAAAGAAAGCGTAATAGCTCACTGATCGAGTCTTTCTGCGCGGAAGATGTAACGGGGCTAAGCAAGTAACCGAAGCCGCGGATTCATACATAAGTATGAGTGGTAGGGGAGCGTTCTGTAAGCCTGCGAAGGTGTGTTGAGAAGCATGCTGGAGGTATCAGAAGTGCGAATGCTGACATGAGTAACGTTAAAGCGGGTGAAAAGCCCGCTCGCCGTAAGCCCAAGGTTTCCTGCTCTACGTTCATCGGAGCAGGGTGAGTCGGCCCCTAAGGCCAGGCTGAGAAGCGTAGTCGATGGGAACAAGGTTAATATTCCTAGACCATTGTCAAGTATGCGATGGGGGGACGGAGTGTGAAAGATGATCCGGGTGTTGGATATCCCGGTTTGTGAGAGTAGAAGGAGAGCAGGCAAATCCGCTCTCAGATCTTCGAGTCAAAACATCGATTCTCCACGTGAGAAGAAGTCATCGGAAGTGCTTCCAAGAAAAGCCTCTAAGTGGTAGCTTGACAAGACCGTACCGCAAACCGACACTGGTGGGCGAGTTGAATATACTAAGGCGCTTGAGAGAACTCGGGAGAAGGAACTCGGCAAATTGACACCGTAACTTCGGAAGAAGGTGTGCCTTTGTAGCGTGAGAGAAGAAACATCTTAAGCGTGAAGAGGCCTCAGAGAATAGGTGGCTGCAACTGTTTACTAAAAACATAGCACTCTGCAAAGATGAAAGTCGACGTATAGGGTGTGATGCCTGCCCGGTGCTGGAAGATTAATTGATGGGGTGCAAGCTCCTGATCGAAGTCCCAGTAAACGGCGGCCGTAACTATAACGGTCCTAAGGTAGCGAAATTCCTTGTCGGGTAAGTTCCGACCTGCACGAATGGCATAATGATGGCCACACTGTCTCCTCCCGAGACTCAGTGAAGTTGAAGTGTTTGTGATGATGCAATCTCCCCGCGGCTAGACGGAAAGACCCCATGAACCTTTACTGTAGCTTTACATTGGACTGTGAACCGATTTGTGTAGGATAGGTGGGAGGCAGTGAAACTCGGACGCCAGTTTGAGCGGAGCCATCCTTGAAATACCACCCTGATTTGTTTGCGGTTCTAACCTCGGCCCATGATCTGGGCTAGGGACCGTGTATGGTAGGCAGTTTGACTGGGGCGGTCTCCTCCTAAAGGGTAACGGAGGAGTGCGAAGGTACGCTAGGTACGGTCGGAAATCGTGCTGATAGTGCAATGGCAAAAGCGTGCTTGACTGCGAGACCAACAAGTCGAGCAGATGCGAAAGCAGGTCATAGTGATCCGGTGGCTCTGTATGGAAGGGCCATCGCTCAACGGATAAAAGGTACTCTGGGGATAACAGGCTGATACCGCCCAAGAGTTCATATCGACGGCGGTGTTTGGCACCTCGATGTCGGCTCATCTCATCCTGGGGCTGTAGTCGGTCCCAAGGGTATGGCTGTTCGCCATTTAAAGAGGTACGTGAGCTGGGTTTAAAACGTCGTGAGACAGTTTGGTCCCTATCTGCCGTGGGCGCTGGAAGATTGACGGGGGCTGCTCCTAGTACGAGAGGACCGGAGTGGACGGACCGCTGGTGTACCGGTTGTGATGCCAATCGCATTGCCGGGTAGCTATGTCCGGAAGGGATAACCGCTGAAAGCATCTAAGCGGGAAACCTGCCTGAAGATAAGTCTTCCCGGAGGCTAGACCTCCTTGAAGAGTCGTTCGAGACCAGGACGTTGATAGGTCAGGTGTGGAAGCGTTGTGAGACGTTAAGCTAACTGATACTAATTGCTCGTAAGGCTTGATCCTATAACCGTACAGCTTGTTGCTCAAAGGAGCTCAAGACTGCAAGCACAAACCGTAACGCTTTGTGAAACCGAAAAGAATTCGTCGGGTCTGTTGAAAAACAGATCAGACAACAAGCTTAGCCGGGCGACCATAGCGGGGTGGTCCCACTCCTTCCCATTCCGAACAGGACAGTGAAACGCCTTAGCGCCGATGATAGTTGGTTGTATTTCCAGTGAAAGTAGGACATTGCCCGGCTCCCCATTCAAAAAAGCCTCGAATCTTCTGATCTCGAGGCTTTTTTATTATCAGTTGTAAAATTGAATTCAATCTCCTTCTCAGCTTTAGTTCTGACTAAAACTACTCAAGCTTAAACTTCAGATTATTGGTTCCTTTGATTATTGCCATTCAAGTAAGAGTGCTTGTATGCACATCTCTGCGTCATTCATGCCAGTATCGGGATCATTTACATGAAAAAACGCCAACACTTCAATACGAACATAATGTCCCCACAGTATTGGCGTTATTTTTTGCTTTGAGTTTGTTTAGATTTCGATTTTCATCCGATTGAAATTGTCAGTGACGTCTGCGACGGTCATCCTCCCAGTCATCAGCATCGTCATCATCGTCACGGTCGTATTTTCTCCGTCGTCCGCGTCGATCGTCATCATCGTCCCAATCGTCGTCATCGTCATCGTCATCATCATCGTCGCGGTCATATTTTCTCCGACGTCCACGCCGGTCGTCATCATCATCCCAATCGTCGTCATCGTCGTCATCATCATCATCACGGTCGTATTTTCTCCGTCGTCCGCGTTGATCATCATCGTCATCCCAGTCATCATCTCGTGCAAAAGTCGGAAGTGCATAACCGGCAGTACCGAGTAAAAACAGCGCAAATAATAAATCTCGTCTAGAGGTCATTTTTAGATCTCCTAAATGATGAAATTTAAGGTTCAAGCTATAGTGTTTCGTTGTTAGTCCTCGTTGCACGAAACGATTTTCTTTTCAGAATACAAAGAAACGCTTTTTCTTGTCAACCGGATTTTGGTTCGAGTTTGTTTTTTAGTTAACACAAAAGCGCGTCAGGTTAAACCCGACGCGCTGTAGGTTTAAAGCTAAATGTGATTATTCGTTAACCACAGCTTTGACTTCAACACCGTAGGCGTCTTTGGTTGTTGTCTTGATGTTCAAGAGCACTGACCAACGACGCAGCGTACCGATGATCACAAAGAGCATCAGCAGCATCACGATGACGGACAACGAAGCCAAGAGGTATTGGCCGGCAGGCAGATATTGATTAAATACGAGCCAGCATCCGGCCCACATTGTAATGACTGTCATGAAGAGACCCGGAACACCCGTAATCGGGGCATATTTGGTCTTATTCAAGCGCAAAATCACCGTGGTACCGATCAGTAGTGTGACGGAGGCGAGCAATTGGTTGCAGATACCGAAGAGCGGCCAAATGGAACTGATGTCGCCCGAGTACACCAAATAACCCCAGGAACCGGTGAAGATCACAGAGGTGATGATAATGCCGGGCCACCATTCTTTATCGGAGAACTTCGGCCAAACTTTGCCCATCATTTCCTGCAGGAAGAAACGACCCACACGGGTACCGGCGTCCACTGCCGTTAAGATGAAGACAGCTTCAAACATAATGGCGAAGTGGTACCAGTAAGCCATCAGATTTTCCATAAAGGGAATCTGAGAGAAAATGTGAGCCATACCGACGGCCAGCGAAACAGAACCGCCCGGGCGAGCCATCAGGCTTTCCTGAACCTGAGCTTCCAAATGAGGCAACTCTTGGACGGCCATGCCGAGAGCAGCAAATTTATCGGCAGGAGCGTTAATAGCAAAGTAGTCAGCCGGTACAAGTACGCAGGCAGCAACCAAGGCCATCACAGCCACGAAGCCTTCCATCAACATGGCGCCGTAACCCACAAAAAGCACGTCACGTTCATTGCTGAGCATCTTGGGCGTTGTGCCGGTACCGATGGTAGCGTGGAAGCCCGACAAGGCACCGCAGGCAATCGTAATGAAGATAAACGGAATCACCGGACCGCCGACGATCGGGCCACCGCCATGGATAAAGTCGGTGAATGCAGGCATTTGGAAATGCGGCATGACAAAGAAAATGCCGATAGCCAAAGCAGCGATCGTACCGATTTTCAGGAAGGTGGACAAATAGTCACGGGGCAGGAGCAAAAGCCAAACGGGCAACACGGAAGCCAAGAAACCGTAGATCGGGATCAAAAGGCTCATGGTCGGTTTGTCGATATCAAGCCAACCGAAGTATTCCGGATGAGCCGCTACTCAAGGACCGGAGAGGATGCAAAGGAAAAGTAACACAACACCAATCAGGGTGGCGCCCTTTACATCACCCTTACGCCAGACCTGCATGTACAAGCCCATGATGATGGCAATGGGGATGGTGGCTGCAACCGTATAGGTTGACCAGAGCGAATTGTGCATGGCATTGACCACGGCAATGGACAGACCGGCTAAAGTAAGGATCAAAATAGCCAGGACGGCCCATGCTGCGACAAGACCCGTAGTCTTATCAATTTCAGTCGAGGCGATGTGTGCTAAAGAGCGGCCGCGATGGCGAACCGAGCAAAAGAGCACCACCATGTCATGCACGCCACCGGCAAGTACACAACCGATCAAGATCCACAAGAGACCGGGCATGTAGCCGAATTGTGCAGCAAGCACCGGTCCAAGCAACGGACCCGCAGCAGCAATAGCTGCAAAATGGTGACCGAAAAGGACATACTTGTTGGTGGGGACGTAGTCTTGACCGTCAGAGTAGCGAACAGCAGGGGTTTGACGGGCTTCATTGACATTGAGAACTTTTTGGGCGATGAACAAACCGTAGAAACGGTAAGCTATCGCAAAGACGCAGAGAGCGGCGAAAACGATGGTTACAGCGTTAACGCCGGTTTGGGTATCCATAGGAACCTCCGATAAAAATGCGATTTCCATCAGTCTATCAGTATTGTTTGAATTTACAAAGCTAAAAATATTGTGGAAAGCGAGAAATTAAGAGAATTTTGGTTTAAGTTAAAAAACAGTTTTTTTGCTTTTAGAAAGAAAATCGTGAAAAACCGATAGTGTTAATCAGAAAAACAACTCTCCACGTTAATTGAGGTTAACGTGGAGAATAAAAAAACGCCGACCGATTAACTCTTAGAGGATTCGGTGACGATTTTATCGAGACGTTGCTCGAGAACCGCCGCAATGGCAAAGCGATTGACCAGTTCTCGGGCAAAGACCAAAAAGTTTAAATACAGTTCACTGCCGCGCACCGAAATGCCGTCATTCGGAATGCGTCGAAGCAGCTCAGCCTGCATGTGATCGATCAATTCAACAGCCTCATTGGAATGAGCGAGCACCGTTTGAATATCTTGTTTACCGGCCGAATCCGTTGTGATTTTTTCGAGATAACTCACCAGACTCAGTAAGTCATTTTTTAATTCTCCTTGGAAAATACGGTGGCGGTTAGCGATATGATCGGTGGCCTGCTTGCTCAGGGCTTGTAATGAACGACCCACTTCGCGAATATTCGTAAAGATGCGATAGTAGCAATAACGGGCATCGAAGTCTTTTTTACTGGGTGTAAAACTTGAATTGGCCATTCGGTAGTAGAGTCCCCGGTCTGCGCTGACTTTGTCAAACAGATCGGAGCTGTCGCTCTTGACGTGGTGAAGGGCCGACTCATTGTCGTTTAAGAACTCAGTGACCAAACGACGATAAACCGATAACGTCTGTGCAAAAATAGAATCCGTTTTGGTATCGACCAATTCCTGAACTTTTTTGGCGTCGTACCGGGTATCAAGATCCGCACGCATATTGACTGTGTCAAGTTTGGCGCGAAGGTTAGAACGGATGAGCAGAAATGTTGAACCGACAGCCAAAATCAAAGCTGCGATTTCTCCGCCCCACAAGGTGAAGGCGCAGACGATTGCAGCCATGGTGGAGGCACTCAAAGCGGTGAGGAACCAACCGCTGATCACAGTCAGTACGCCCGATATACGGTAGACGGCTGTTTCACGGTCCCACGCACCGTCGGCAAAAGAAGAACCCATAGCAACCATAAAGGTCACGTAAGTGGTTGAAAGCGGTAATTGAAGGCTCGTTGCGGAGGCGATCAATGCAGCACTGACGACCAAGTTAATGGAAGCGCGGACATAGTCAAAAGGTAAAGGTGTTTCACCGCGCTCGAGTTTCTTAGGCTCGAATCGACGATCAATGCCTTTTTGAACCGACATCGGAATGATCTGATGAATAACCTTACCTAAGCCCATGCTGGCTCGAACAATCATTCGTCCGGGTAAGGAACTGCCGAACTGTTCCTGTTCACCTGAGTTACTCGAAGACAGGTTAATGGACGTTTGAATGACAATTTGGGCTTTTTTCGAGAACCACAATGTTAAAACCATCACAAAACCGGAAAACAGCAGGAATCCGGTCGCGGCAACGGTCGGTTTAAGCAACCCCTCCATCGTAAATGCCTCAGCGGCCACACCTGACGCTTGCCATTCCTGGTAAGAGTCCCATGCAGCTAACGGTACACCGACGAAGTTAACGAGGTCGTTGCCGGCAAAGGCAAAAGCCAAAGAGAAGGTGCCTGCCAAAATGACGATTTTAAAGATGTTGATATTGCAGGCAATAATGAGGACGTGAAAGACAATCGATAACACGACAAATAAAGTCCCCACAATCGGCCAGGTATTCACGTCCATGAACCGGATCCATTCCGGTTGCATGAAACTGGCACCTTTGGCGCCTTTCATTACCAGGAAATAGAAGATAGCAGTTAAGGCGATGCCTGCAAAAATGCCGCCCACTCGGCGGTACATTTTTTCGAAATTAAATGTGAATATCAGTCGGGTGATGTATTGAACCACTGCACCGGTTACAAATGCCACGGCAACGGAAATCAAAATACCCGAGACAATGGTCTGGGACTTTGAACTGTTGATGTAATCGATGACATTGGCAAGCGATGCACCGTCCATCATTAAGGTATAGGCGGCTGCTGCCAATGCACTGCCTAACAATTCAAAAACGATGGAAACCGTTGTTGAAGTCGGCAGGCCCAGAGAATTAAACAGGTCGAGCAAAATAATATCGGTTACCATCACGGCAAAGAAAATCACAATAATTTCCGAGAAGGTAAACATTTGCGGATTAAATACACCCGAACGAGCAATTTCCATCATGCCGGATGAAAAGGTCGCTCCGAGCATTACGCCGATGCTCGCCACCAACATAATGGTTTTAAAAGAAGCAATTCGACATCCCAGGGCGGAATTTAAAAAATTCACGGCATCGTTGCTGACACCGACGAAAATATCAAAGATCGCCACCAGGCCGAGAAAGCCAAGCAATGCGAGAAAATAATATTCCATGATAAGAGAAGAAAGTATTGAACAAGAGAAATCGTCTTCTCGTGGGAGAAGTTGTCAAAAGTATGCACTAACAAAATGACAAAATTATGTTATGAATGTCTCAGAGTCTTGAAGATTTGATGACACGTCAAAAGCTGATTGGCAAAAGGCTTGAATGATTGCTTATAAGGACAGATCCGAACGAGAAGATTTCAACAAAAAGGCTCCGATTCTCAGATAACGAATCAGAGCCTTTGCGGCCTTAAGAAGCCGCAACAAATTAATTGATTTGCCGTTAAGCCGTCGGTGACTTTTGTTCAGGTTGACCGGCTTCAACTTCAATGATCGTTTCACCGCTGCCTGGATCCTGATTTTTCGGGCGCTTCAGATAAAGCAGGATGACAAGCAGTATCATCACAAAGCCGTGCGCCATCACCACAATGGAATTACTCCAGAATGTGGCCATCAAACCGCCCAATATCGGTCCCATCACGGAGCCGATCTGTTGCGCAGCGTAGCTCAATCCGTAGATGCGTCCGCGCTCGTTCGGGAGGGTGTTTTCAGCAAACAGCGCATTGATAGCAGGGAAAATGCCGGCAAAGAAGATGCCGCCGACAAAACGCCAGATCACAAAAGGCGTGATATCACCGGGTATAGCCTGGACGACACCGAAGATCCCGCCGCCCAAAAGGGCAACATACAAGGCCCAGCGGTAACCGATATTGGTGCCGATGCGACCCCACATGGGAGCAGCGAAAACGCCGGAAATACCGACCACTGAGAAGACAATGCCGGAGACCATCACGATGTTGTCCATCGAGCCTTGTAACTCGGCAATGTATAAGGGCAAAACGGGCTGTACGAGCATGACGGCTAACTGAACGACCGCTGCGGCAAAAAGCATACGTTGAATAACGGGTACTTTAAGCAGCTTAAAGGAGCCGCCTTTGTCCTTTTTCTTATCCGAGGCAGCTGGAGCGATTTTCTTTTGTTCTCCACCCTTGATGAAGAATATAAGACCTAAGGCGATCAGGCCGAGCGCAGCACCAGCAAAGTAAAAAGAGGCTCTCATGCCGAAGACTTCAGCTAAAACGCCGCCGATTAAGGGGCCGAACACACCGCCCGCAGTCGAGCCGCCTTGCATCAGGCCCAGGCACCAGCCCATTTTCTCGCGTGGCGCCGTGGAAGTCATGATGGCCAAACAGGCCGGCCACAAGCCTGCCGAAAACCCCTGGAAGCTGCGCATGGCAAAAAGTTCCCACGGGGTTTGTACAAAACCGCCCCACACATAGGAGATAGCCAGACAAACGGCCGCACGCACGGCCATGGCTTTGTGGCTCTTTTTATCAGATAAGGCACCCCAGATCGGAGCCATGATGGCACTGATCAAAAAAGAGATGGAGAAAATCAACCCTGACCAGATATTGACATCACTTTGCGCTACACCCAGTTCATCAATGAGGTACATCGGCAGGAAAGGAACGAGCATGGTGTAGCTTGCCGACATGAACACTGAAGTAATGGTCAAAAACCAGACCAGGGCTTTCCAGTAGGGCATTTGCAATCCAATCGAAATACTATTCAGACAAAATCACATTCTTCATCTTATGCTCAAAAAAATTGTTTAGTTTGATGTTGAATCAATTGAAACGGAGATTTAGGGAGAGGATTTTCCCTTAAGGAAGAATCCGATATATTGAAAAAATTAGGGCCTTGAAAGATTGATTTTTCAAGGCCTTGAAACGGTTAAACAAATTGCTGAAAGACTACTCTTCTGAAGTGTTCGCCGTTGTTGGTTCGCTGTGAGCGTTGATAAATTCAGCAATATCGGCTACTTCATCGGGGCAGATCTCGTGCATCATCGGGTAGTCGAAAAATTCCACGGTGGCGCCTGCCTTATTGAGGGTTTCCAGACTTCTTCTGGCCTGTGCAATGGAAATCACCGGGTCGAGCGTACCGTGAGCCATATAGATCGGAGTCTGTTTGGCCACATCACTGAGTTCTTCAAATCGAGGGTGATTGGGTACGTAGCCTGATAAAGCAATGATGCCGGCAATCGGCGGAATTTGTGACATTCCGACAATCAAAGCCATGGCCGCACCTTGAGAGAAGCCTCCGAGCCAGATGGGGCTTTCGGGGTATTTTTGGCGTTGCTCTTCAATTAAGGCGTTGATAAATTCGGCCGACTGATTCATGCCGTCGATATCTTCTTTTTCCTGCTCGTCCAACGATTCGCTGTACAAGTCATACCAACCGTTCATGGTCAGCTTGTAGGCTGTGATGTCACGAACCGGAGCGGTGGGCAAAACCATGCGGACATTGTCTAGAGAGCCGAATTGAGACAATTCTTTCTGAAAAGACTCGAAATCAGAGCCGTCCACTCCCAGACCGTGAAGCCAGATCAATGTAATCGGCGCACGACTGTCACTGAGCGGTTCTTGAATAATCGTATCCATGCTGTAGATCTAATATTTAATGACGGGTGCTATTTTAGGTTAATTTAACGAAAAGTTCATTAAGACTCGGACAGTTAAGAGTACATTTAACAATTGAAGTAAGCAGTAAGGATAAGAAACCATGATCAAAGTACTTTTTGTTTGTGCCGGCAACATTTGTCGATCACCGACAGCCGAGGCGATTTTCAGGAAGTTGGTTGCCAAAGCGGGACTGCAGGACGATTTTGAAATCGATTCTGCCGGAACGGAGAGTTTTCACATCGGAGAGGGAGCAGATCGACGAGCGGTCAGTTGTGCGACTCAACGAGGCTATGATTTATCCGGACACCGTGCCAGACAAATAACGGTTGACGATTTCAGACACTACGATTGGATCTTAGCCATGGACTGGAACAATATGCATGAATTGTCTCGCATGGCGCCGTCAGGATTTGAAAACAAAGCCCGACTGCTGATGCGTTACAGTACAAGCTATGACGTCTCGGTTGTGCCCGATCCGTACTATGGGAACAAAGACGGATTCAATAAGGTGCTCCTCTATTGTGAGGACGCGTGCCACGGATTGCTGACTTTTCTAATTAATCAGAATGGACTTCAGAGTAAAACCCTGTAAGAAATATAGGTTTTTGTCTATAGTGAATATAGAGTTTTTTAAAGGCTGAAATTTTGATTACGTGGAGATTTTATTTAGTATAAACAAATAGATAAAAGATATTTTTGATTGGCGGGTCAGTCTTTTTTTGATTGAACTTCTTGCGTTTGAAAAATGAAGTCAGTAATATCTACTTTCGTTTGAAAAGGCAGGGTTAATCCCTAGTCTTAAAAAGAGGAAGTTGACAATAATTATCCCCTCAAAATGAATCTTAGAGCGTTGAATCGTTTAGGAGCTCAAATTGAAAAAACCTGTGTATTTGGATTACGGTGCCACCACTCCGGTTGATCCGAGAGTTGTTGACAAAATGGTTCCCTGGCTTTATGAGCATTTCGGCAATCCGGCCAGTTCTTCCCACAGTTACGGTCAGGAAGCCCGAGAGGCCGTCGAAGAGGCTCGTTCTCAGGTCGCTCAAATGATCAACGCCGATCCTCGCGAAATTGTCTGGACGTCAGGTGCAACCGAGTCTGACAATCTGGCCATTAAGGGGATTGCTCACTTTTATAAAGATCGCGGCAAACATCTCATTACGGTGAAGACCGAACACAAAGCCGTTTTGGACAGCATGCGTCACCTGGAATCTGAAGGTTACGACGTGACCTACATGGATGTGTTGCCCAACGGTCTTTTGGATTTGGAAGCGCTGAAAGCGGCTATGCGTGACGATACCATTTTGGTATCTGTCATGGCGGTCAACAATGAAATCGGTGTCATTCAGGACATTAATGCAATCGGTCAGATGTGCCGCGAACGGGGTATTTTCTTTCACGTTGATGCGACCCAGGCAATCGGCAAGCTCCACTTTGATATGACCAAGGATCCGATTGATCTGATGAGTATGTCGGGTCACAAGGTCTACGGTCCTAAAGGAATCGGTGCCCTTTACGTGCGCCGCAAGCCCCGTGTGCGTCTTGAACCGCAAATCCACGGAGGCGGTCACGAACGCGGTATGCGCTCCGGAACGTTGGCGACGCACCAAATCGTAGGTATGGGTGAAGCGTATCGCTTGGCTCGTCTTGAAATGGATGAAGAAAACGCCCGCTTTAAGAAGTTGCGCGATAAGCTCTGGGCCGGTATTCAGGAAATTCCTGACGTGTATTTAAACGGTGACTGGGAGCATCGTGTGGCAACGAACCTCAATGTGAGTTTTGCCTTCATTGAAGGTGAAAGCCTGATGCTCGCTCTGAAGGATATCGCTGTTTCTTCAGGTTCGGCCTGTACCTCGGCAAGCCTTGAGCCTTCTTTTGTGTTGCGCGCTTTGGGTCGGGACGATGAGTTGGCTCACAGTTCCATCCGTTTCACCTTGGGCCGCTTTACCACCGAAGAAGAAATCGATTATGTGGTGGCTCAATTAAAGGAAAAAGTGGCCAAGCTTCGCGAAATGTCGCCGCTTTGGGAAATGCATCAACAGGGTGTGGATCTCAATCAGGTGAAGTGGTCTGAGCACTGATTCGGTAACGAAAAGGAATACAAAGCAATGCAATACAGTGAGAAGTTGATGGATCACTACGAGCATCCCAGAAATGTGGGCACGCTCGACAAAGATGAAAAAGACGTCGGCACCGGTATGGTGGGGGCTCCTGCCTGCGGCGATGTGATGCGTCTGCAAATTAAGGTCAATCCCGAAGGCATCATTGAGGACGCTAAATTTAAAACCTACGGTTGCGGCTCGGCCATTGCTTCGAGCTCGCTCGTCACCGAGTGGGTTAAGGGTAAGTCGCTCGATGAAGCCATGAAGTTGTCCAATGAACAGATTGCCGAAGAGTTGGCTTTACCTCCGGTCAAAATTCACTGCTCGATTTTGGCCGAAGATGCTATTAAAGCGGCAATTGCCGATTATCGTCAGAAACAAGGAAAATAAGATGGCCGTAACCTTGACAGAAAACGCTGCCCGTCACGTCAATGCCTATTTAACCAAACGTGGTAAGGGAATCGGATTGCGTTTGGGTGTGAAGACTTCAGGTTGCTCCGGCATGGCTTATAAGCTTGAGTTTGCCGATGTCATCGAAGACGATGATCAAGTGTGGGAATCCTTCGGGGTGAAGGTGGTTGTAGATGCCAAGAGTTTGCCCTATATTGACGGGACGGAACTGGACTACACCCGCGAGGGACTCAACGAAGGCTTCAAGTTCCATAATCCCAATGAGAAGAGTCACTGCGGTTGCGGTGAGTCTTTCTCGGTGTGATCGGTTAAACCACATGAGTCAAAAAGATTATTTTGCCCTGTTGAATCAACCGCAGACCTATGCGGTTGATTCGTCGTCTCTGGAAAGTGCAAAAAACGCACTGCTCTCCCGTCTGCATCCGGATCGTTTTGTCAATTGCAGTGCACTTGAAAAGCGCCTGGCTCAACAGTTAAGTGTCCAGATTAATGAAGCCTACCGGACTTTGTCCGATGATCTTTTGCGGGCGCAGTACCTGTGCAAACTCAGGGGATACGACGTCAATGAGCATCGCCCCATGTCGGAGTCATTCCTGATGCGTCAGATGCAATGCCGCGAGGCACTCGAAGCCTGTGAACAAAGCCAGGACGAGAGCATGCGTTTGGCTCTTTTGCGTGAGGTGCGAAACGCTCAGGGGCGCCTGATTGAAACGATTCGTTCAGCTTTTGATGATCAGCACGATGACTTGGCGGCTTTTGAAGCCACACGTGAGCTGATGTTTAACACCAAGCTTCTTGCTCAGATACAACACTAGGATTTTCCATGGCCTTATTGCAAATTGCCGAACCGGGGATGTCGGCCGATCCGCATCAACACCGTTTGGCGGTCGGAATTGATTTGGGAACAACCAATTCGTTGGTGGCAACGGTCAAAAATAGTGAAACCGTTGTCCTTGCCGATCATGAAGGTCGCAAACTTTTACCCTCGGTGGTGCGTTTTTTACCCGATGGATCCACTGCGGTGGGTTATGAAGCCCGTCGCGCGGTGAGCGAAGACGCACAAAATACCATTGTGAGCGTCAAGCGTTTCATGGGACGCTCAAGTGCTGAATTGAAGTTAAATGCAAGCCTGCCTTATGTTTTTGCAGAAAACGACGGCATGCTTCGAGTCAAGACGGTTGCAGGCGACAAAAGCCCGGTGGAAATTTCCTCGGAAATACTCAAAGAATTGAAAGCTCGTGCAGAGGAATCGTTGGGCGGAGAATTAGTGGGAGCCGTCATCACGGTGCCTGCCTATTTTGATGACGCTCAGCGTCAGGCCACCAAGGACGCAGCCCGCTTGGCCGGTCTGAATGTTTTGCGTCTGTTAAATGAACCCACGGCGGCGGCTTTAGCTTATGGATTGGACGAGGGTGCCGAAGGGCTTTACGTTATCTATGATTTGGGCGGCGGCACCTTTGATGTGTCTGTGTTAAGACTAACCAAGGGTGTTTTTGAAGTACTTGCCACCGGTGGTGATTCCGCACTCGGAGGCGATGATTTTGATCACCGAATCTTTTGTTGGGCAGTCAGTGAAGCCAATCTTTCCGAAATTCTTGCCCCTGACGATAAAAGTCGTCTCATGGTGGCAGCACGTGCCGTTAAGGAGGCGTTGAGTACGGCCGAAGAGGCAGCGATGAATGTGACGCTGAGCTCCGGTCAAACGATTACGCTTACGTTAACACGTGCGAAGTTTAAAGAGCTCACGTCCCGCTTGGTTCAAAAAACGATCGATACGCTTGACTTTGTCATGCGAGATGCCAAGTTGGATCGTCAGAATATTCAGGGTCTTGTTTTGGTGGGCGGATCCACCCGCATGCCTGTTATCCGTGAGGCCGTCAAGAGTTACCTGGGTTTTGATCCGCTTGACAATATCAATCCGGATGAAGTGGTTGCAGTCGGTGCAGCCAAGCAGGCTAATTTACTGGCAGGCAACAGTGCCGGAGACGATTGGTTGCTCTTGGATGTGACGCCGCTTTCCCTGGGACTTGAAACCATGGGTGGGCTTGTTGAGAAAATCATTCCCAGAAATACGCCGATTCCGGTAGCGATGGCGCAGGACTTCACGACGTTTAAAGACGGTCAGACCGCAATGGCCATTCATGTCGTTCAGGGTGAACGGGAAATCGTGGATGCATGCCGAAGCTTAGCCCGTTTTGAATTGAGAGGGTTGCCCGCGCTGGTTGCGGGGGCAGCTCGTATTCGCGTGACGTTCAGCGTGGACGCCGACGGCTTGCTGTCAGTTTCTGCTCGGGAAACCCAGACAGGGGTGGAAGCGCACGTGACGGTTAAACCGTCATATGGCCTCACCGATGAAGAAATCATGCGAATGCTCAAAGACGGCACGGGTAACGCCCAACAGGATATGCATGAACGCGCGCTTCGCGAAGAGGAAGTGGAGTCGCGTCGTTTGATTGAATCCACGGTGGGCGCCTTAGCTACTGACGCCGATCTTTTAACTGATCAGGAACAAAACAATATCCGGGATTTGATCTCGCGTCTGTTGGCTGCGGTTGAAAGTCATGAACTCGAGGCGATAAAGTCTCTTGAAAAAGAACTGACTCAGGCCACGGAAAGCTTTGCCGAACGTCGAATGGATCGAGCCATTGCTCAGGCACTTTCCGGTAAAAGCGTTGAAGACATTGAAGGAAAATAAAACTATGCCCAAGATTACGGTTTTGCCCCATGCGACGATTTGTCCCGAAGGGAAAACGTTTGAAGTCAGAAGCGGAGTGAAACTGGCCCGTGCGCTTTTGGCTAACGGAATCGGTATTGAACACGCCTGTGAATTTTCCGGTGCCTGCTCGACTTGCCACGTCATTATTCGCGAAGGGTTTGATTCTTTAAATGAACCCGAGGACGAGGAGCTCGATATGCTCGATCAGGCCTGGGGAGTCAGTGCCAATTCGCGCCTGTCCTGTCAGACCGTGGTCGGTGATGAGGATCTGGTTGTCGAAATTCCCAAATACAGCCGTAACCACGCCAAGGAACATTGATTATGCGTTGGACCGATACGCAGGCCATTGCCGAAGCGCTCTATGATGCTCACCCGGATATCAACCCTTTGAAGTTGCGTTTTACTGAACTGCACGCCATGGTGCTTGAGTTGGAAGACTTCGATGACGATCCGGAAAAAAGCACAGAGGCGATATTGGAAGCGATTCTTCAAGCTTGGCTTGATGAGCTCTAAGGAGTCGTGGTCATGCGCTTTGATGTCATCACACTTTTTGAGCCGATGTTTGCTGCGGTGACCGAAAACGGCATCACGTCCCGCGCCATGCAGCGAGGGCTTTGGTCGCTGCATACGTGGAATCCTCGAGAGGAAACCGAGGACAATCATCGCACGGTTGATGACAGACCTTTCGGCGGCGGTCCGGGCATGGTCATGATGGCCGAACCCTTAGCGAGAACCGTCAGGAGGATTCGCCGATCAGGTAACGTTGGTCGAGTCGTGAGTTTTGCTCCGAACGGTACCCGCCTGACTGATGAAACCGTCAGACGATGGGTGGCCGAAGATCGGGACATGGTGTTGATCTGCGGACGATACGAGGGGATCGACCAACGATTCTTGGATAACTATGTCGATGAGACGGTGAGCGTCGGTGATTTTGTGCTCTCAGGCGGCGAACTCGCTGCGATGGTATTAATCGATGCCGTGGTGCGGCAGTTGCCCGGTGCGATCAAAGAGCTTTCCACCCTGGACGAATCGTTTTCTACGGGATTGTTGGACGCTCCGCACTACACTCGCCCGGAAGTCTGGGAGGGGCAAGCAGTGCCAGAGGTGCTGCTGAGCGGCCACCATGCCAATATTGCCAAGTGGACTCGTGAGCAGGCTCTTGAATTGACGCTCCGCACTCGAGCCGACCTCATTGAAAAAGCCAAAGCTAACGGAAAGCTCTCCGAAACAGATCGGTTATGGCTTAAAAAACACGGTTATCCGGTCTGATCATTGGTTGCGTTTGAGTTCTTTTTGCAAGAGCTCTCTGAGCAGCTCATTTTCTCGCTGCAGGCGCTCAATTTCGGATTCGAGTTGAGCGCTTTTTTTGTCCTGCGGTGCTTTGAGATTTTCTGTGCTGCCATCTGCAGGACCTTGAGCCGGTTTTCTGACTCTGCCGACAAAGTACCAAACAGCTGCTGCGAGCAAAATGAGCAAAACAAGGTTAGAGATACCATGCAAGAGCGGAGGACCGAAAACATGCGGGCCAAAAAGGTGATGCATCATGACGTTGCCTCCTTAAGATGGTCAGGGGACAATATCAGCTTATTATTTTGATCGGAAACGGTCAATGGAAAAAGTGTGCACGTTCGTAACGGTGAGAGAAAAAAGGCTGGAATTTCTGACAGTTGCAGTGCAATTTCGTTTTAATTGCTATACAATAGCGATCTTTCCGTTCAGTGATGACGGAAAGCCTTTCGTTTAATTAAAACCCATCCTATCGGTGGTGACGATGCGCAGGCACTGAGACCTGATCGCAGACCACATGAAGATGGTTTTGGAGAAAAAAATGAATCTTATCCAAACGTTGGAACAAGAAGAAATCGCCCGCGTGACCGCTGGCAAGACCTATCCTGAATTTGCTGCCGGTGACACGGTTGTCGTGAACGTGAACGTTGTTGAAGGTTCCCGCAAGCGCGTCCAGGCCTACGAAGGTGTTGTGATCGCTCGCCGCAATCGCGGTTTGAACTCTTCCTTTATCGTTCGTAAGATCTCGAGCGGTGAAGGTGTTGAACGTACGTTCCAACTCTATGCTCCGACGATCGCCAGCATTGAAGTGAAGCGTCGCGGTGATGTTCGCCGTGCCAAGCTCTACTACTTGCGTGATCGCGCCGGTAAGGCTGCTCGTATTAAGGAAAAGCTCACGAAGTAATTCGTGGTATTTTTCGACAATACCGTTTTTCAGGTTGCGGCTTTTTCGAAAAACAATCTTTGAGTTGTTCTTGAAAAAGATCGAAACCACCCCGAGGCACTTTCAACGGTGCCTCTTTTCTTATTCAGATTCAATAAGTGGATTTGTTTTCCAGCGTTTGAGCAATCGCACAATAAAAGTCGTAACGATCCTGTGCAATCAATCCGTCTTGCAGAGCTCTTTTAACGCTGCAGGCCGGTTCTTTGAGGTGTTTGCAGTTGGCAAAGCGGCAGCCGCCGACGTATTGAGCAATGTCAGGCATGGCGGCAATCACTTCATTGAGTTCAAGGTGCGCAAGACCGAATTCCTGAAAGCCCGGTGAATCAATGACAAAGCCATAGCTGCGATCTAAATCGTAGAGGGTAGCGACGGTGGTGGTTTGGCGCCCGAGGTTAAGGGCTTGAGAGTATTCCTGAGTCTTCGCGTTGGCGTTTTGAACCAACAGATTCAAAATTGTGGACTTACCCATGCCGGATTGTCCGACAAGAAGGGAGCGATGGTTGTTGACAATCGCATCCAGCTCGCCAAGCGCTTCGGCTGTGATGGTTTGGGCGCACATCTCGTGCGTTTCATACCCTAAAAGCTTTAAAGAGTTGAGGAAACGGGCTGCCTCTTCGGCGCCTTCTGCCAGATCCGTTTTGTTGCGAATGATCACGGGATGAACGCGGGCGGCGTGCGCCGCAAGGAGCGCCTTCCAGACAAACCAGGGATTAAAACGCGGACGGGAGGCGTAAACAATGACCAAGGTGTCAATGTTGGCTGCCAAGGTTTTCGTGCGCCATTCGTCCTGTCTGAAAAGCAGGCTGGTTCGTTCTTTAATCGATTCAATGGCAACCGTATTGTCAACAGCTGCCGAACAAACAACAGTATCGCCGACCACCACATCGCCTTTTTTACCTCGGCGGTGGGCCTCATAGAGTTTGCCGCTTTCATCACGCACAAAGTGGTGCCGTCCGTGACAGGACACTACCTGTGCAACAAATGTCTCACGACTGAGGTGAGATTTAGCGGACGTCGGGATGCGTTTTGGCATAAAGTTCACGTTGACGTTGAGCGATGGTTTTCACTGCCTTGAGTCGACGGGCGTTTTTACCGGAAACAGGCTCGTTGTCAGTGTTATCGGTAAGGTTTTCAGCCTTTTCCTGCAATGCAGTCGAAGAAGTGTTTTTCTCCTTAGCATTGATCGTGTCGGTTTGCTCACTTTCCGCAGTATCATCGCTTGTAGTTGTCTCAGGCTCTTGTACGACCTCAGAGGACGCTTCTTTTACATCCAGAATGTCAAAGCCGTGGGCAGAGGTGTCGCTATCTGTAGAGTCTTGCTCGGTTTCTTCGGGCTTTATAGGTAAGTCCTGTGTTTGCGGGCAGGAGGCCGTCTTATCGGATGCTTCAGTCAGATCAACGATCGGATCGACGCTTTGGACAGCGTACTTTTCAACAGGCGGCACTTCGACAGGGACCGATTGCTGCACTTTTTCCTCATGGTGCGGCTCCGAGTCCTTTGTCTTGAGTTTCGTCGCAGGGGTCATGCGTTTGATGCATTGCTTTAAGCGGAAGAAAAGCGCACTGACCGCCTGAGCCAGGCTTTTACCGTACATCGGATGATGACGATTGTCGACAGACAAGTCTTTCATCGCTTGCTCATAGTGCGGGTCTTTATATTGAGCAAGAGAGTGATCCGCCCGATTACTCGGATCATATTGGGCACGATCGACCAAAATCTTTTCAAACTGGTGATTTAAGCGGAGAAGACGGGCATCCCTTGCTTCTGCTTCTTTAACCTTTTGCTCCTGTTTGGATACCAAAGCCGCGGAGACGTTTTCCAATTGATGCAGAACGGTCAGCGAGTCGTTACGAAGCGTTTTTTCCTCTTCGGCCTGTTGCAACGCTTCATATTTGTTCTGAACATAATGAATACGTGACATCAGGCTCGGTTCATGTGAGAAAAGTAAATCAAAAAAGCCCAGCGTTACACTTGAGTGGCGCATCGGGGAGGGGAAAAGTTCAATCAAAGAGTCAACGGTAACTTTCAGCCCCGTATGCTTCATGGCAAATGTGTCCGACGCAAAAATAAGGTGCCTTAAGAAAGCGTCCATCGGCAACCTGAAGGGAAAGAGCAGTACAGGCAAAGCCACTAATGCAAAAGTGAGAACGGAACCGTAGTAGGGGCCCGGCCCATAGACGCGGAACCCGATTTCGTCCAAAAACCAGGATTGAGGAGCAAACCAGGCCAGGAAAGCAAAAACGAAAAATGCGGCGGCTGCACACATGAACCATGCTTGGAAATACATGTGGCTTAAGTTTCTGGCTAGGGCATGAGCGGCAACGGCTTTGAGATCATCCAAGCTCAGACGTTCGTAAATATCGCGCCGGAAAAAGAGTTTGACATTCTGTCTATGACCGAAAGCGAATGCCGGCGGCAACTCTTCTTTGTCGCATGATTTTGTGATTCGGATTTCTCCGACACTGAGTCCGGCTTTTTTGCCTAAGGCGTCAATGGCTTTTTTCAGATTCTCATTTTCAGCCGTCTCGCCTCGATTGGGATAGAAGAAATAGACCAGACGGCGGGCAAGGTTAAGTGAAAAAACAAGATAAAGGGCGAAAATAGCCCAACCGAAAACCCACCAGTAAGGGCCGCTGTTGCGCCATACGAAAAGGGCAATCCAAAGAATGGGTAAAACAGTCAGCCAACCTAAAACGGTCGTCAGCAGATAATTTTTGAACCAGTGGGGACGACTTTGGTGTGTATAGCCGAACGCTTCACGCAGACGAAATTCTTTATACCAGCAAAAAGGCAGGTCAATTAATACAAAAATGAAACCGACACTGGCAGGCAACATCCAGTGAAAAGCGAATTGGTCGCCTACGGCATTCATCAGCCAATCGGAGATGGAGTTGATACCGTTGCCGGCGGTTAAATAGACGATAAGCAGCGTCGTGACGGTTACTTCCAGCCAGTTAAGCTTCGTGCGGGAGATGTCATAGTGGGCGGCTTTCTGATGCTGAGCAAGCGGGATTTTTTGCTGCAAAGGCTCCGGCACCTCATTGATCGTACGCTTGAGGTGTATGATCTCGGCCAAACAGGTCACGCTGTGCACCAAAAAATAAAAGCACAACGCAGCCAAGAAGACTTGAGCAAAAGTAAAAGTCATGGGTGAAGTATGCGACAATATCGTTTCCAAACCGCTAATTTTAGAGGAAATAAGGTACAAAATGGCGAGTGAACAGCAAAAAGATCCGCGCTTTAGCGCTGACAATCTGATTTGGGTGGATATGGAGATGACGGGGCTGCAGCCCGAAGTCAATCGGGTCATTGAAGTGGCGGCCGTGATCACCGATGCGCAATTGAATGTGATTCATGAGTGTCCGGTGCTTGCCATTCGGCAATCGCCCCGCGTTATGAGTTCAATGGATGCTTGGAATACCCAGACGCATTCCCGCTCAGGATTGATCGATCGAGTGCTGGCTTCCGAAATCGATGAGGAGAAAGCCTGCGATATTCTGTTAGAAGAGTTCGCCCGCTTTGTACCGGCAGGCAAAAGCCCGATGTGCGGCAATTCCATCGGACAGGACAGGCGCTTCATGGCCCGTTGGATGCCCCGCCTGGAGAGCTATTTCCACTACAGAAATATTGACGTCTCCACGCTCAAAGAGCTGGCCCGTCGTTGGGCGCCCTCTGTGCCCAACAGCTTCAGAAAGAGTACACGGCACGAGGCGCTTTCCGATATTTTGGAAAGCATTGATGAACTCAAGCACTATCGCAAGCATCTGATGACTTGTTAACAGTTTGAAGTGTTTGCAAAAAAGCTGACAAATGAATGCCGAAGTGCTCGAAAATCTTTTTATTTTCGGGTACAATGGCGATCTTTCCACGACGTGGCCTAACTTCCACGTTCGCATGTTTAATTTTTTTAAAGGTTAGAAAATGTCTGTTCAAGATATCAAAAAGTCTGAAATCGTTGCTAAGTTCCAACGCAAGGAAGGTGATACGGGTTCTCCCGAAGTGCAAGTCGCTTTGTTGACGGCTCGTATTAACGAATTGACCCCGCACTTCAAGGAACACGCCAAGGATCATCACTCCCGTCGCGGTTTGTTGAAGATGGTGTCCCGTCGCCGCAAGATGTTGGACTACCTCAAGCGCACCGATTTGGACGCTTACCGTAAGTTGATCGCTGCATTGAACTTGCGTAAGTAATTCGAAAAGACTTTCTCAAAAGCGACCTGCCAGACAGGTCGCTTTTGGTAAGTGTTTTAGTGTTAGGGAAGAGACGAGGTTTTGTTTTCGGTTTGTGCGTTGCGATGTGAGTGTTCGGTGGCGGAATATTCACACCGCAGCGTATCGGAAACACGTCTTTTCCCCTTTAATTAAGGATGAAACGAAATGACAATGTTTAATAAAGTAAGCAAGTCTTTCCGCTTCGGTGATCACGACGTGACCTTCACCACCGGTGAAATTGCCCGTCAGGCCTCCGGCGCTGTGACTTGCCAAATGGATGATACGGTGGTTTTGGCTACCGTGGTCGCGAAAAAAGAAACCAAGCCCGGTCAGGACTTCTTCCCGCTCACCGTTGACTATATCGAAAAGACTTATGCCGCCGGTAAGATCCCCGGAGGCTTTTTCAAGCGTGAAGGCCGTCCGAGCGAAAAGGAAACGTTGACGAGCCGCTTGATCGACCGTCCGATTCGTCCGTTGTTCCCGGAAGGCTTCTTTAACGAAGTTCAAGTGATTATTCACGTGTTGTCCGTGGATCCGGAAGTGGATCCGGACATTCCCTCCATGTTGGGTGCCTCGGCTGCTTTGTCGATCTCCGGCATTCCGTTTAACGGCCCGATCGGTGCTTGCCGCGTGGGCTACATCGACGGCCAATTTGTTTGTAACCCGAAGTTGTCCCAAATGAAGGACAGCCGCTTGGATTTGGTGGTGAGCGGTACGGAACGCGCCGTGCTCATGGTTGAATCCGAAGCCGATTGCCTGCCCGAAGACGTCATGCTCAACGCCGTGATGTTCGGTCATGAACAGCAACAAGTGGCTATCAACGCCATCAATGAATTGGTTGAAGAAGCCGGCAAACCCGCCTGGGATTGGCAGCCTGCTCCGAAGAACGAAGCTTTGATCGCCCGTATTGAACAATTGGCCGGCGAAGAATTGAAGGTTGCTTACTCTATTCGCAGTAAGCAAGCCCGTACGGAAAAACTTCGCGAAATCTACGCTATGGTCGATGAAGCTTTGGCCGCTGACGAAAACTTCTCCGGCGACAATGCCGTCGATCCCAATGAAGTGGCAGGCATTCTCTTTGAAATGGAAGCCAAGCTTGTCCGCTCCAAGATTTTGAACGGCGAACCGCGTATTGACGGTCGTGACACCAAGACCGTTCGTCCGATTGAAATCCGTCAGGGTGTTTTGCCCCGTACCCACGGTTCCGCTCTCTTTACCCGCGGAGAAACCCAAGCTTTGGTCATCACGACTTTGGGTACGAAGCAGGATGAACAAATTGTTGACGGTTTGTTGGGTGAAACGCATGAACGCTTTATGCTGCACTACAACATGCCTCCGTTTGCCACGGGCGAAACCGGTCGTGTGGGCAGCCCCAAGCGTCGTGAAATCGGTCACGGTCGCCTGGCTAAGCGTGCTTTGAGCGCTGTGCTTCCCTCTGAAGAAGATTTCCAATACACGATTCGTGTGGTTTCTGAAATTTGTGAATCCAACGGTTCTTCTTCGATGGCGAGTGTTTGCGGCGGTTGCCTCTCGCTCATGGATGCCGGTGTGCCCTTGAAGGACTATGTGGCAGGCGTTGCCATGGGTCTTATCAAGGAAGGCAATAAGTTTGCTGTGTTGACCGATATTCTCGGTGACGAAGACCACTTGGGTGACATGGACTTTAAGGTGGCCGGTACTGAAAACGGCGTGACCGCCCTGCAGATGGATATCAAGATTGAAGGTATCAATAAGGAAATCATGCAGGTGGCTTTGGCTCAGGCTCACGAAGGTCGTCAGCACATTCTCAATGAAATGCGCACTCAGGCTGCGGGCGGCGCCAAGGAATTGTCCCGCTTTGCTCCGCGCATGATCACGATGAAGATCAATCCGGAAAAAATCCGTGACGTGATCGGTAAGGGCGGCGCTGTGATTCGTGCCATCACCGAAGAAACCGGTGCAACGATCAACATCGAAGACGACGGCTCTGTGACGATTGCTTCCGTGCAGCCCGAAGCCGGTCTTGCCGCTCAGAAGAAGATTCTTGAGATCACGGCTGAAATTGAAAAGGGCCAAATCTATGAAGGCACGGTGACGCGCTTGCTCGATTTCGGTGCCATTGTTCAATTGTTACCGGGCAAAGACGGTTTGCTTCACATCAGCCAAATCGCCAACCAACGTGTCAACGCCGTCTCTGATTACCTCAAGGAAGGTCAGGTGGTGCGCGTGAAGGTGATTGAGGCCGACGAAAAGGGTCGTGTGCGCTTGTCTATGAAGGCTCTTTTAGAAGAAGAAAAAAAGCCTGAAGAAACACCCTCTGAAGTGACCTCCCAAGACGCTTAATAATCGTCTGACACATTAGACCGAACGTCCCCGTCTTACAGAAATGTATGGCGGGGATTTTTTAAGCTTATAATTAAAATTGAAATTTGAATTTTAATTCCAATAAGTCTTCAAACTATTTATGCCGTGTGTTTCTAAGAAAAACCTTTTTGCACTAGCTGCCCTTGCAGTTGTAGCTGCTGCGGGCTATTGGGGCTACGGACACTATCGGTTAAGTCATGCCGATCTGAAGCTTTACGGCAGTATTGATATGCGCACGGTGGACCTCGCTTTTGAGGAAAGTGCACGACTTGAGTCTATGCTTTTTGAAGAGGGTGCTCAAATCAAAACAGGGGATTTGATTGCCAAACTCGATGAGTCACGCCATCGCATCGCCCGCGATCAAGCTGCGGCACAAGTGAATGTGGCAAAGGCCGAGCTTGATCTGCTGCTCGCCGGCACTCGTGCAGAAGAAATTGATGTGGCTCGGGCGAGACTCAAAGCCGCTGAGGCTAATTTGGTTTTGTCTGAACGCACCTGTAAGCGTTACCAGGACATGGGCAAAGCATCGAGCGCCTTGGTGCGTGACCAAGCCTGCTACGCGGCAAGAGCCGACCGTGCGGCCAAGGAAGAAGCTAAACGCACACTGGAAATGCTTTTAGCAGGTACCCGTGCGGAAGAAATTGATGTGGCGCGAGCCGCTTGGGTGCAGTCTCAGACAAGGCTAGCTGACGCCGAGCGGGCTCTTCGTAATTGCTCTCTTTATGTACCCTCGGACGGCGTGATTCGTGCACGGCTCAAAGAGCCCGGCGATATGGTCGGGGCCAACACGCCGGTTTACGAAGTGGCGTTGATGAATCCTCTTTGGGCAAGGGTGTATATCGATGAAATCAATCTGGGCAAAATCAGCATGGGTCAAAATGTCGAGCTGACGGTCGATAGTTTCCCGGACAAGGTGTTTGAGGCTAGTGTCGGTTTCATTTCAACCGTGGCGGAATTTACACCCAAGACCGTGCAGACGGAGTCGCTTCGCACCAACTTGGTCTATGAGGTACGACTGACGGTCAATGATCCCGAGGGGTTACTCCGGTTAGGAATGCCCGTGAGTGCACGACTGCTTACAAAGTAGCGGAGATCGTTCATGCAGGGTGATGCGGCCATTTCTCTCAAAGGCATAGTCCGATACGAAAAAGGACTCTCCGAGCCTATATTGCGGTCGGTGAGTGCCGATTTGCCTGCTGGACGTTTAATCGCACTGGCGGGAGCCGACGGAGCTGGGAAAACCACATTGATGCGGGTTATGGCAGGGCTTTTAAAGCCTCAACAGGGAACCGTGACCATGTTGGGTGAGCCGCTTTATTCCGATAAATTGGCCGAACTTCAGAATCATTGCGGCTACATGCCTCAACAGTTCGGTCTTTATACCGATCTGAGTGTCCGTGAAAACCTCTCGCTATATGCCGATCTGTTCGGTTTGAGTGAAACTGAACGACGTGACCGTTTTGATGAATTGCTGCGCATGACGGCCTTGAGGCCTTTTACCGAACGGCCTGCCGGAAAACTATCGGGTGGGATGAAACAGAAATTGGGCCTGGCCTGTGCGCTGTTGAACCGTCCGAAGATCCTTCTTTTAGATGAGCCGAGTGTCGGAGTAGATCCGCTTTCGCGTCGGGAACTCTGGACAATTCTCAAAGAAAATGTCAAAACTCGGGCCATGACCGTCGTGGTTGCCACCACTTATATGGACGAGGCTTCACTTTGTGATGATGTCGTCGTGTTGGAAGAGGGCCGGGTTGTGTTGCATGACAGTCCGCAAAATATCGCCTCGATGGCCGAGGGGCTGACCTACACTTTATCGGTCGGCACTGGCCTTAAAGTTCGGGATATTCAGGCGCAGCTTCTCGATGATACGGACAATATTTGGGATGCGGTTCCCAGGGCCGACGGCGTGAGAGTCCTCATTAAAAAAGGGGTAGATTGCGAAACAGTCGAGAAAAAACATTCGCTTCACCTCAAAGCCGTCCCGCCGGGGCTTGAGGACGGATATTTGGTCAACCGCCTGCATTCAAAGACATTGCACCCGTATTCGGTCATTAGGGATAAAAAAGAGCAAAGGGCGGCGGAGAGTTCAGTCGAAGCTGTTGTGCACGCGCGCAATCTTGTGAGACGTTTCGGATCCTTTACAGCAGTGGATCGTACTTCTTTTGATGTTTACCCGGGTGAAATTTTCGGTTTGTTGGGCCCCAACGGTGCCGGGAAAACGACGACTTTCAAAATGCTTTGCGGCCTTTTAACGGTCAGTGATGGAGAGCTCAAGGTCGCGGGAGTTGATGTCCTTAAAGCAAGGGAAGAGGCTCGTGAACATTTGGGCTATATGTCCCAGAAATTTGCCCTTTACGGGGATCTGAGTGTTGATGAGAATCTGGACTTTTTCGCCAGTGCCTATGGACTCGATGGTGTCCAAAAACGTGATCGCATTGAGTTTTTGCTTCATGAGTTTGAGCTTGATGAGTGGCGGAATACGCAGGCCAAAGCCTTATCAGGAGGCTTTAAGCAGCGTTTAGCGATGGCCGTGGCCCTCGTGCATCGGCCGCGACTTCTCTTTTTAGATGAACCGACAAGCGGCGCGGATGTTCTCACCAGGCGCCAATTCTGGCGATGGATGACCGCTTTAAGTCAGTCCGGCACCACGATTATTGTGACCACGCATTTTATGCAAGAGGCGCTTTACTGTGACAGGCTTTTAATTCAGGATGCGGGCTTGCCCTTGATAATGGGTACACCTCAAGAGGTTCGCGCTGAAAGCCCCACGATGGATGAAGCTTTTATCCGTGTAGTGGAAAGTTCACGCGACACAAGGAGCGCATCATGATGAATTGGCGAGACTTCAGCCGTCATGTGAAGGCCTTGTGTTTGAAAGAAACACGTCAGATTCTACGTGATAAAAGTGCCATTCTTTTGGGAGTGGTCCTGCCTCTTATTCTGATCATTCTTTTCGGGCACGGACTTTCATTTGATGTCAAAGATATTCGTCTGGCAGTCGTCAACAGTCAGTCCGGGGAGGCTTCAACTCTTTACACTCAGGCGCTTTCAGCCAACAAGACATTTATCGTCAACGTTTACTCCGATCGCACTCAGGCCATGAAAGCCCTGGAGCACTTTGAGGTGGAAGCGGCGCTCTTTTTTGAAAAACAATCGTCTGACAATCAGGCGCAGCTTTTAGTCAACGGTATCGATTCTCCGAGAGCGACGATGGTAGCCAATGCCGTCTTGGGCACCATTCAAAGTGCGGGATCGGCCGCAAGGGATTCTGTCGGCATTAATGTTATTCCGCGTATTTGGTTTAACGAATCCGCTGAAAGCCGTTGGTATTTAGTGCCGGGGCTCTTAGTCATTATCCTCACGATGATCGGTACCATGCTCACGGGACTGGTGATAGCCCGTGAGTGGGAACGCGGCACCATGGAGGCTCTTTTAGCCACTCCTATTTCGCCCTGGGCGCTGCTCTTATCAAAGACTATTCCTTACTTCGTGCTCGGTTTATTGGGCTGGAGCCTATGTATGTTGGCGGCGGTATTTTGGTACGAGGTTCCCATTCGGGGCGGCTTGTGGTTGATAGCGTTGTCTTCGGCTCTGTATTTTGAGGTTTGCCTTAGTATCGGATTGATTATTTCTGCGGCGACTCGCTCTCAGTTTTTGTCCTCTCAGATTGCACTCTTAGCGAGTTTTTTGCCGGCCCTTATTCTCTCGGGTTTTATTTTCGATTTGCGAAGCGCGCCTGAATGGGCCAACGTGGTTGCATATGTGCTTCCGCCCGTTTACTTTATGGAACTGTTAAAAGTCGGTTTTCTCACCGGAGGGATGACCGCGTTGGTGGTGAAAAACCTCACGATCCTGACGGTTTTCGGTGTTTTACTGATGTTGCTTGCTCGTAAGCTCTGCCAAAAGAGGATTCGAAAATGACAAAACGTTCAATCCGATTTAAAGCGCTTGTGAGAAAGGAACTGTTGGCAACGCTCAAGGAGAAAACCAGCCGCATGATCCTGGTGGGGCCGCTTTTGCTTTACATCTTGCTTTTCGGCTACATTGCAAGCTTTAACCTCGATCGCGTCCCTTACGCCTTGTGTGATCTCTCCGGCAGCGAAGCGTCGGCTACCTTTGTGCGTGCCTTGGATAACAATCGTATTTTTTACCGTGAGGCAACACTGCAGAGTGTTTCTCAGATTGCGCCGGTTATGGATGAAGGTGAGGCACTCCTGACGGTCGTGATCGAGCCGTCTTTTGCCGAGCATCTCAAAGACGGTAAGACCGCCGATGTACAGGTGGTGATTGACGGGAGAAATTCCACCACTGCTCAGCTTGCAGCGGGCTATGTCTCCCAAATTGCTCAGAGCGTTAATGCTTCCGTAAGCGGCATACCCGAAATCGTGCGAACTCGTTTTTTGTTCAATCCTAACCTGATTACTCAATGGTTTATCATGCCCGGGCTCATCGTGATGCTCTCTATGCTCCAGGTGGTGGTGCTTTCAGCCCTGTCGGTGGCTCGAGAGCGTGAGCAGGGCACCTTTGAACAACTTTTGGTCTCTCCCTATACGACGGGCGAACTTGTGGCGGCCAAATCCATTGCACCGATTCTGATCGGACTGTTTCAAAGCACCTTGATTTTCCTGGTGGACCTCTTTTGGTTTGAGATACCGATGGGGGGCAGTATTGTCTCGATGTATCTGGTCCTTTTTCTTTTCACGTTGTCTGTTGTCGGTTTGGGATTGGCGATTTCCGCCTACAGTCAAACCATGCAGCAGGCACTGTTGGTGGTTTTTGTCTTTTTGGTGCCGATGGTTTTATTGTCGGGACTTTTTGCGCCGGTTGAAAACATGCCCGAGTGGATTCAGTTTTTAACCTATGCGGATCCTTTGCGATTTACCTTATCGGCAGTCAGACAAATTTATTTGGCGGGTGCCTCGGTGTGGACCGTTTTACCCACCATGATTCCGGTTGTTGTCATGGCCCTGGTGACGTTGCCGGCGGCTTATCATTTTTTTAAGAAACGACTATGAGAAAGAAAACAGCAAAAATTCGTGGCGACGGAGAAAAAACCCGTGAATCTTTAATTGAAGTGGCCGGGGAACTGGCAGCTGAGCGCGGTTGGTCCAATGTCACCGCCAAAGATGTCTGTGATGTAGCAGGGGTCAACTGTGCAAGCGTCAATTATTGGTTCGGTGGACGAGACGAATTGTATCTGGCCGTACTTTTGCGCATTCCGGAGACGATTTTCAGTCAGGAATTGGAAATCGAAATGGTGCAATATGAAAGTACGGAGGAAGCTTTGCGCTACTTCTTCATGCATCACTTACAACATATTGATGATCGGAAAAGCTGGCCTATGCGCGTCTGGGCTCGTGAGGTCACGACCAATCCTTCACAGAACATGCTTCGATTGGTCAGTGAATTCGGTATGCCTCGCATTAGGGCACTTCACCGGTTTTTCGCTGATTTCCTGGGATTGAGCGATTGCTCGGATACACGGGTGAGCGCAGCCTTTATCTCATCGATGGGGCCGGTTCTTTTGTTATGGTTGGTTACGCCTGAGTACCGCAACATTGTTGTTCCCGGCTTTAAAACTGATCCGGAGAGTATGCGGCAATTGTTGATTGATCGGATTATGCTGGGATTGAAGGCACAACGCGAAGCGATTCAAACAGAAAAGGCGTAAAGCCTTTGGCCTTACGCCTTTGAGGCGGCTGCAGACTAATTACACGACGCGGTTAGGAGCGGTGCCGGTGGCCAGAAAAGCTTGAATATTTTCAAGTGCTTGAGCGCCGGCACTTTCTCGCGCTTCAAAGGTTGAACTGGCTACGTGAGGGGTGATGATGAGATTATCAAATCCGCTCAGTCGTTCATCAATTGCCGGTTCGCCTTCAAATACATCGATGGCAGCGCCTGCAATGATCTTTTTGTCGAGCGCCTCAATGAGCGCTTCGGTATCGATGAGTTCTCCGCGACCGATATTGATCAGATAGCCTTCGCAGCCCAGTGCCTTAAACACTTCCTTATCGGCAATGTGGTGGGTCGCAGCCCCTCCGGGCATGGCCAAGACAAGGTAGTCGGCCCAAGCGGCCATTTCTTTTAAGTTATCAAAGCGCCGGTAGGGCACATCACCAGGACTTAAATTCGTATAACCAACCTGCATCTTAAAGCCTTCGGCACGACGGGCGATTTCACGGCCGATGTGACCGAGACCGGCCACACCGATTTTTTTACCGCTTACACGCACGGAAAGGGGAAAGCCCGAAAAAGTGCGAAGGGTATTTTTGGCGTGAACGAACGCCTGAGGAATACGACGGGAAAGGGCAGTCAGAAGAGCCCAGGCAAAGTCTGCGACATCGTCGCTCGTGGCCGACGGGACGTTGGTGAGAACGATACCGCGCCGCTTCATCTCTTCCAAATCAAATTTGTCAAAGCCTACGCCCAAACTGGCGATCATTTTGAGGTTTGGGAAGTTGGTCAAGAGTTTTGCATCCATCCTGACAGCCGGATTGGTGATGAGGATTTCAATATCGGTTAAGTCCGAGCGTTCCTCGTCGGTTAAATCGTCCCAGTATTGAATCTGAGCCGTACCGGCCAGTCCCGTCACAATGCTCTCGGGAAGAGGCTTTTTAAAGAAACTGATGATTCGCATAGTCGTTCCTACTCGTTGTCTTTGTCCAAGTCTTTTTCAAGTGTCACTTCGGGGCTGACCATCGGGTGAATCAGACGGTAGAGTTCTCGAGCACTCTTGGGAGGCTTTCCCATCTGAGCTTCTTTTCGGGCTGATCGGATCAGTTGACGAAGCGATTGAACATCAACATCCGGGAAGTCTTTAATGAAATCGGTAAGTGCCGCATCTTCGGTAATTAATTTGTCACGCAGGCGTTCGGCTCGGTGGTGCGCAGCCACGGCCGCACGACTTTCTCCGGTTGCAATATCGATGGCCGCGCGGACTTTTTGCGGATCGAGTCCGTTCATGCGTTTGCCGATCAGTTGAAGTTGACGACGTTGGGCACCGAAAGACTTCATCTTGGCATATTCATCAATGGCTTCACGCACATCGGCAGGAAGCGGAATTTTATTGAGCGTTTCAGCGCCGAGCTTAGTCATTTCTTTTCCGAGATCCTGCAGCGCCTGAAGTTCTCGTTTGATCTGCGATTTGCTGGGACGATCGTAGCCGTCGTCTTCAAAATCGTCTTCAAGATTGTCTTGGTATTGAGCCATGGTCATGTGTTCCGATTGAATAATTAACGGATTTTAACGGGTATTTTTTATTTTCAGCATTATCATTGATGAATTAAGTGAAAATTGAAGTCAAAGAGAACTGCCTTGAGTGATATCGTCAAAACATTCCCTCATTCCCCATTTGAGTTGCATGCACCCTACGAGCCTTCGGGAGATCAACCACAGGCTATTGCAGAGCTCAACGATGGGTTAGACAGTGGCCTTGCTTTTCAAACTCTTTTGGGTGTGACGGGATCGGGTAAGACCTTTACGATGGCCAACGTGATCGCCAGGCAAGGAGTGCCCGCGCTGATCATGGCTCCGAACAAAACGCTGGCTGCGCAGCTTTACTCCGAAATGCGGGAATTTTTTCCCAATAACGCCGTTGAATATTTTGTCTCCTACTACGATTACTATCAGCCGGAAGCTTATGTCCCGAGCCGAGACCTTTTTATTGAAAAAGATTCGGCTATCAATGAACATATCGAACAGATGCGATTGGCTGCCACAAAGAGCATATTGGAGCGGCGTGACACCATTATTGTGGCGACGGTTTCAGCTATCTACGGTATCGGAAAACCCGAGAGCTACACACAGATGCGACTCATTATGCGCACGGGTGATCTCAAGAGCCGCTCGGACTTTATCTCGCAGCTAGTGCGCATGCAATACAAGCGCAGCGAAATGGATTTTGCTCGCGGTACTTTCCGCGTCAGAGGCGACACAATCGACGTGTTTCCGGCCGAACACGCCGAAATGGCCGTGCGTTTTGAGCTCTTTGATGATGAACTCGAGTCCATTGCGTTATTTGATCCCCTGACGGGAAAAATTGTTCAGAAAGTCACCCGCTTTGTCATTTATCCGGCAAGCCACTACGTGACCCCGCGCGATGAAATCGTTCGGGCAATCGGCACCATCAAAGAAGAACTTCGGGAGCGAAAAAAGGTTTTCTTAGATGAAGGGAAATTGGTGGAGGCTCAGCGGCTTGAGCAGCGTACACTTTTTGATCTTGAAATGCTCGATCAGGTGGGTTTTTGCAAGGGCATTGAAAACTACTCCCGGCATCTGACGGGGCTTGCTCCCGGCGTGGCGCCTCCTTGTTTGATCGATTATTTACCCTCTGACTGTCTGATGTTTTTTGATGAATCACACGTCATGATCGGCCAGTTAGGCGGTATGTATCGGGGGGACCGCTCCAGAAAAGAAACATTGGTGCTTTACGGATTCCGTTTGCCTTCTGCATTGGATAACCGGCCGCTGCGTTTTGATGAATTCGAGCACAAAATGCGCAGAAGTATTTTTGTGTCGGCGACTCCTGCCGATTACGAGTTGGAGCACTCCTCACAAGTGGTCGAGCAGGTTGTGCGGCCCACTGGCTTAGTGGATCCGCAGGTCATTGTGCGCCCGGCCTCAACTCAGGTCGATGATGTGCTCTCGGAAATTAACGAGCGGGTCAAAAAAGGTGAACGGGTATTGGTCACCACACTGACTAAACGCATGGCAGAGGATCTGACGGACTTTTTAAGCGATAACGGGGTCAAAGTCCGTTACCTTCACTCGGATATTGACACGGTTGAACGCGTCGAAATCATTCGTGACCTTCGGGCCGGTGTCTTTGATGTATTGGTGGGCATCAACCTGTTGCGCGAAGGTTTGGATATCCCGGAAGTGTCGTTGGTGGCGATTTTGGATGCCGATAAAGAAGGTTTTCTCCGAAGCGAGCGCTCGCTCATACAGACAATTGGGCGCGCCGCACGAAATGTCTCCGGTACCGCTATTTTGTACGCGGACAAAATGACGGATTCCATGAAGCGTGCAATAGGCGAAACCGAAAGACGCCGTGCCAAGCAAAAGGCCTACAACGAAGCGCACGGCATTACGCCAAAGAGCGTGAAAAAAGAAGTGCGCGATATTATCGACGGCGTTTATCGTCCTGATGCCCCGAGTCGTGAGGATATTGCTGAGAATGTGGGCTCGATGACCGAAAAAGAACTCTCGGCTCAAATTAAAAAACTTGAAAAACAGATGTTTGAGTACGCGAAAAATCTTGACTTTGAAAAAGCGGCGGCCGTGCGCGATAAGTTGGCCGAGCTCAAAAGCCGGGTGCTTGGAGCAGCTGCTCCGACCGAAACTTAAACCAGGAGAAAGAGATGATGGCAGACATTCCCGATTGCAACCGAGTTTTTGTCAATGAGTACGGAACGACCGTTTTTCTTAAAAATGTTGTCAAAGCGCCCAATATCGAAGTCGGTGATTACACCTATTATGACGATGCAGAAGATCCGACTGCGTTTGAAAAACGCTGTGTTCTTTTTAACTATCCGGAGTTTTTCCCGGAAAAGCTCATCATCGGAAAATTTTGCGCCATTGCTCAAGGAGTGCAGTTCATGATAGGTGCGGCTAACCACCGTCTCAACAGTCTGAGTACTTATCCGTTTAATGTCATGGGTGGTCTTTGGCGGGAAAAAACAACGCCGCACGTGAGTGAGCTTCCCACCAAAGGAGACATTGTCGTCGGTAACGACGTTTGGATCGGACGCGAAGCAAAAATTCTGCCCGGTGTCAGAATCGGAGACGGAGCGATTATCGGAGCCTATGCTGTCGTTGCCAAAGATGTACCGGCCTACAGTGTAGCGGTCGGCAATCCGGCCCGAGTCGTTAAAAAACGCTTTGATGACGAACTGATTGATTTGCTCGAGCGTGCGCGCTGGTGGGATTGGCCTATCGAAGAGATTACGGCATTTTTACCCGCATTGACCCTGTCGGATGTCGTATCGGCAAAGAAACTTTTGAAGCAAAAAGTTCAAACGTGCGCCGACTCGTTGCAGAACTGTGCTTCGAAAGAACTAAAATAGTAAAACATATTTTTGAGCTCAAATTCTTAAAGGTTAAAAATGAGTATTACGACAACCATTCATACCGAAATGCGCCGTCAGGATCGTGCTGTGGACGATCCCACCATCATTAAGGCTTTTTTGCATCGTTGTAAGATGATCACACTGGCCATTCACGATGAGCCTTTCCCGTATATCGTACCTCTGAGTTATGGCTATGAGGTTAACGATGACGGCCTGATTTTCTATTTTCACGGTGCGGCCGAAGGTCACAAGGTTGAGCTTTACGGAAAAAATCCGCATGTCAGCTTCTGTGTCGCTGAGCCCGCCGCAACTATCATTGAAGATAATCCGGCCTGCC
>ERZ827186.681-NODE-681-length-35828-cov-4.715624_pt1 | contig 35828 bp, 53 predicted proteins | sample MGYA00519918_ERZ827186 | MGnify/ENA primary metagenome ERZ827186 (study PRJEB31778, sample SAMEA3449275) | human gut metagenome | biome: human gut; feature: human-associated habitat; material: faeces | place: United Kingdom | collected 2010/2012 ...
AGATTGTTTGACTGCCAAGTCAATGCGTTCATCTTCCTTACCGAAAGCCGCAACAATATCCATCTTCTGATCAGGTGTCGCCACCACTCGGATCGTGTCACCGTAATGCAAAACGGTATCCGCAAAGGGGCTGGAAATTTCCCCCCGATGCAACAGGCGTGAACACACAAAGGGGCGCGGAATACGGCGACGGCATTCTCGAATTGTCAAACCATCGAGCATATGATTGGTGATATAAACGTGAAAAACCGTCGGCGCTTGGTTGATTTCTTTCTCTTCGTCTTCCCAGTGTTTATCTTCCTCAGCCAAATCAACTTTAAAAACAACACGTAAAAGAATGGCCACTCCAATGATCGTCACTAAGCCTAACGGATAAGCACAGGCATAACCGATTGCAATATCTTCACCGTGATAGCCCATACCGGCCAGAGCTTCTTTGGTGGCACCCAAACCCGGGGTACAGGTGATGGAGCCATAGTGCACACCCAAAATCTGAGCAAGTGAAATTTGATCCTGGAAGATCAAAAATAAAATAATGGTAATGGCGATACTTGAAAAAACGGTCAACAACATCAGGCCGTTTAATACGAGACCGACACTTTTGAAGGATGAGAAAAAAGACGGCCCCACTTGAAGGCCGACAAAGAAAATAAAAATAACTAAACCGAAATCACGGGTAAAACCCAATACCTCAGGATCAATTTTTGCCCCGAAGTGAGCAAAGAACAAGCCCACAAACAATACACCGATTACCCCTAACGAAATACCTTTAACCTTAATGCGCCCAAGAGCCAAACCAAGCGTAATAATGGCTCCATAAATTAAAGCGGAATGAGCAATTGAATTCGTATCGGTCAAAAGCGAATAAAACCACTCCATAGTGCTTTTACCTCAATTGTCAGGAACTTCGAAATCATTAAAAAAATCGTTGGCGTAAGTTTATTCATCGCCAACGAAAATCTCGATTCAGACATTCCCTTATAACAATTTAGGAATTTTTGTCTCTATTTTTTCATAAACAAAATAGGGTATGGAGCGCCTTGTTCATCGGTCTCGGATCGAGCGTAAACTTTAAAACCCATGTGCTCATAAAAGCCTCTGGCTTGAGGATTCTGTTCGTTGACCACAACCTCATTGACTTGATAGAGACTGCTCGCCTCAGAAATTAGGGTCTTTCCGATTCCTTGGCCTCGGGTTTTCGACAAAACAAAAAGCATTTCAATTTTCTGTCCGCTCAGACCGATAAAACCTGTTAAACATTCCTGATCATCCGAAGAAACAAGTAAGGTCGGTACGTGTTTGAGCGCTTGGGGAACGTATTGCTTAATCGTCTCGATCTCTTCAGGTTTTAAAAACAAATGAGTGGCTTTGACGGAACCTTCCCAGAGCTCTACAAGCTCTGCTACAAGTTCGTCACTTCTTTCCTGACGTTTGAGCTCTTTAATTTTCATGGGGTACACATATAAAAAATCCGCACGGTATAGAACACGTACGGATTACTATATGGTGCCCGTTGACCGAGGAATTTATCAATAAAAATCACATAGTTATCGCAATTTTAGGCCAAATTATGTCGATTGCTGTGGTTTGGCTTGATGTTGCAATTTAAAACAAGATTGCTGCTAATTAATCATTCTGCCCGCTGTTCGAATTGCTTTTTTGAATCCATGGACTCGAACAGTGACCAATCACATTGAAGAACTTCCTGTCAATTGCAAAGCTTCAAACAAGCTCAAACTTTGCCATCTTCATTTACCTACTGCAATAAGAGGCTTGGGCAACTTCCCCTGCACTACCCAATTAGAAAGCGTCTTCGGGTTTCGAACCCACAGATTTTACAGGCTTGGTATTTATCCAGATGATAGAAGTTTTTATACCAATCCTCTGGAACGTGTGCCTGATGTTTTTTTCTAAGATGTGCACCACACGGTACCCATAATTGATTAAATTACAGATACCGTACTATTAACGTGAAGTAAAAATAGTTAACAAACTGTCGCGTAGCAAACTTGCTGAGTTTCAAAAATTAGTTTGAGACGGCGAGTGCTACGCGCCATCTTTTTTTATATTGCTCCTTAGGTGCCTTTAACTTATCAATAATTATCCTTTAGAGCAAAGGTGCAGGCCGACAACACCAACGATACATACTCCAATAAAAAAAATTTGTCCCTTAGTAAGGCTTTCATTGAAGAGTAAAGCACCTGCTACGAGTACACCAACAGCACCAAGCGTTGTCCAAATGGCATATGTGAGTCCTGAAGGCAGAGTCCTCATCACACGCGCTAAAAGATACATGTTCGCACAAGTGAGAGCTATAGGTATAAGTGCAAAAAATCGACTAAGTGAAAAGTAGGATAATGCTTTGAGGCTGCATCCCCAAGCGATTTCAGTCACAACAGCGACCATCAACAGAGCCCAAGTTGAAAGCATCTTGAATTTCCTTTATTTTGGGCTCATGATGAAATATCCCTTCTGTCTGCATGGAAACCCACAGATGCAGGCAGAAGCGAGACGGTTACGAACTCCCATCAGGCGTGCTCATTTTAACAAATCTCTGCTTGAAGTTTGACCGCTTGATCATCACTTCTGTTTTATTCTTAAGTGGTAGTTTGTTAATTATTTTTATTTCGCCTTAATAAATTGCACTTTAATCCGATTACTCGTCTGGATTAATGGTGTTGACAAACGGCCAAGGGCCGCTGAAGTCACTCTGGAAAGGCAGTTGACCGAAATGAGTCACCCAACCATCTTCCAAGAAGGTATGCATCGCATAGCCCGGCGTCAAGGCAGGAATGGTGACGTCTTTAAGAATCCGAAATGACGAAGCACCCAATGTTCGGGCTGCTTCTTCATACATCGGATCCATTTTCTTAGTGGCCGCCATCACCGTAGTCACCACGCGGGGAATAGAGAAGTAAAGGTAACCCAAGAAAAGTCCAATCATGCCGTAGGCAAAAACCAATTTGCCCATGCTTAAAGTTTGTGTCGCCGATCCGATCAGACCATTTCTGCCTTACCATCACCAGACACACCACTTGGTCATCACATGACACAACAATGCCACGCAAGCGTCATGGTGCCAAGGGGTTCTATTAAGCGCTAGGTCATCACCCGTCGTGAAGTTTGGTCATCAGGTGGAAAAAATTGAGACACAATATGTAGATTTTGACGTACGTTCAATTTTGGCGGGGATCGCCTGAAAGTCTTTAATTTCGGGCACAGAGACGAAAAAAGCATACAACATAATTTGTGTGCTTTTTGCGTTGATGGTGCCCGTTGACTGACTCGAACAGACGACCTACCGCTTACAAGGCGGTTGCTCTACCAACTGAGCTAAACGGGCATCAAAGGAGTCGTTATTTTACACGAGAAAAGACCGGTTTGGGAGGGGTAGAGCGAATTTCCTCTTCTTCAGGCTCATCGCTATTGGGACTAAACATCATGCCCTTATTAGGTTCTTCTTGCGGAAACATCCCTGCAATATTGCGATAAGGCACCCGGCAACGCAGCGCCCTCTCTCCAAAACGAGCTTCAAAACTGATTTCTCGGTCATCAAAAGTAAGGTTATGTGTCGCTTCGGTCGAAATATCAAAAATAATCTGACCGTCCTCCACGAATTCCTCTGGGACGACACAATTGTCGTTGACTTTCACCAACACATACGGAGTCAGTCCAACATCTGTACACCAGTTCCAAATGGCCTGAACCAAATACGATTTAATGGAAGGTCTCGACATATATAACCACTCGTAGCAGAAATTAACGACGCATCACCTTTTCAGAAGGCGTCATGGAATCAATGAAAGATTGACGAGAGAAAAGTCGCTCAGCGTACTTATGCAAGGGAGCAGCTGATTTGGGCAATTCGATGCCGTAAACACCTAGACGCCAAAGCAACGGAGCCATCACCACGTCGAGCATCGTGAATTCTTCGCCGAAAATATATTTATTTTTGGTAAAAATCGGAGCCATTGCCGTTAATTGATCTCGGATATTGGTCCGGGCGATTTCCTTAGCGGTTTCGTCAGCCTGACGGGATTCAAGCGTTTTGACGTGCGTGAAGAGCTCTCGCTCAAAATTGAACATAAACAGACGAACCCGTGCGCGCAAAACGGGCTCCGCCGGCATCAGTTGCGGATGCGGAAAACGTTCATCCAAATATTCGCAAATGATGTTAGCTTCATAGAGAAAGAATTCCCGTTCGACCAATACCGGCACTTCTCCGTACGGATTCATCGTGAGAATATCAGCCGGAATATTGTTTACGTCCACATCTCGTACTTCAAAATCCATTCCCTTTTCATACAAAAGGAAACGACAACGGTGAGAAAACGGACAAGTCGTACCAGAATATAAAATCATCTCTTCTTACTCCTTGAGGCGCAACATTTTTCAAATGAGCAGAAATACACGCTACCTTATAGACGCACCACAGACTAATTTTAGAAGTTTCAACTGAAATTCGCCATTAATCCAACAAATATTTCTTTTAAATCAATCTGTTAAATCGGATTATCATCATCAACAAAAACGCACTCCAGAGCCAAATTTTCTTTGATCCATATCCCGAGTGCCTGAATGCCCAAACGCTCAGTGGCGTGATGTCCGCAAACTAAAAAAGGAACGCCACTTTCCCGAGCCATATGAGTGGTACGCTCGGTCGCTTCTCCGCTGATGTAAGTCTGAGCCCCCATGGCAATGGCTGATTCGAAGAAATCTTCTGCTGCACCCGAGCACCATGCCAAACGAGAGACAATAAGTGATTCATCACCCAAAACCAAAGCTTGGCGATTAAGCGCCCGACTTAAAAAGTTTGCCAAATCTCTGACGGAGCGCGGTTCAATGGTTCCGCTCCAGACAAAGCTCCCCTCCTGCCCGCCGCAAACGTTTGTTGCCTTTAACAGTTTCGCCATTTGAGCATTATTGCCAAGCGTTTCATGAGCATCCAAGGGCAAGTGATAGGCTATAAGATTCATATCAGTAGACAGAATCGATTTAAGTCGTTTGTATTTTGTACCGGTCACAGTCGGGTTTTCGTTTTTCCAAAACCACCCGTGGTGCACAAGCAATGCGTCTGCCTGTAATTCGATCGCTCGATCAATCACATTTTGTGTCGCCGACACCGCCGTAACAATACGTCTGATTTCTGTCTTCCCCTGAACCTGCAAACCGTTTGGGGCATAATCTTTGAAGAATTCAGGATGCAAAAGGTTATTGAGTTGCCCAATCAGTTCTGATCTATGCATAAAAACCTCTCAACCTAAAAGAGAAAAACTAAGACTGAGTGTCGGGATTTTCGTCTTTTTTACCAAACAACTTCACGCACCAAAGACCTACCTGATAGAGTACAACCAAAGGCACAGCCAACAGGCACTGACTCATCACGTCGGGCGGCGTCACGATTGCCGCCACCACAAAGGCGCCGACAATGACATAAGGTCTGACTTTTGTCAATCCGTGATAGCTTGCCACTCCCATGCGGTTTAACACCATGACAACAATCGGTACTTCAAAAGTTGCCCCAAAAGCAAAGAACATGGTGATCACAAAGCTGAAATAGGCATCAATATCCGGAGCAAAATTCACGCTTTCAGGACTAAAGCCTGCAATAAACATGAAAACCATCCGAAAAACAATGAAGTAGCAATAGAGCATCCCCACAGCAAACATCACGATACTGGAGGCAAGAATCGGAAATATCAGTCGTTTTTCCCGTTTATAAAGCCCAGGAGCCACAAAAGCCCAAACCTGATAAAGCACATAAGGCAAGGCAACTAAAAACGCCAGAAACAGGGTAACCTTCAACGGAACAAAGAAGGGAGCCACCACGCCGGTGGAAAGCATCTTCACCCCTTGAGGCAAGGCCGCCATCAGCGGTTGACTCAAAAAGTCAAAAATATGTTTCATGAAAGGTGAGAGTACGGCAAATACCACCAATACACTCACGGCCGCTTTCACCAAACGACTTCTGAGCTCGAGCAGATGCGACATCAGAGGCTGCTCGCGATCAACCTCTCCATCTTCCGGACTCTCGTATGTGAGCTTTTTATTTTCACTCATCGGTGACTCTCATCGATAAATGCGGGGACGATTAACCCGCGCCCTCGGAGCATAGCGTCTGTTGTAGCCACCGAGCGTTTTACGAGGCAGGGCCATCTCTCGGCGCAGCTCTTCCAATTCGGCAATGACGTCATCAAGCGAGGGACTCGGTTTATAACGACGCGGAACATATTGTGAACGGTAGGCATCGGAACTCGTCGGGTCAGTTTCCCAACTGAATGGGCTCGGAGAATTCGGGGTTTGAGACGCTACCAAAGTAGATTCCGCCTGATTAAATTGCGTATATGGATCCGGCGTCTCGGTCTTCTGATTATCACGGCTGGTCAAATCATCGAGAGCGTGATTCACATCATTGGCTTCTTGCGTCAATGTTGTCTGAACCTCGGTAACCGAGCGGCGAAGCCCCTCGGCTGAGGAAGCAAATTCTTCACGCAGTTTTTTTATTTCAGACAGCTGCGACTCGCGTTCAAACTCACCCTTGACCTGCGTGATATAGCTCTGTACTTTAGCAAAAAAACGCCCCGCAGACCGAGCCACCTCAGGCATTTTCTCCGGTCCCAGCACCACTAGTGCCACCACACCGATTACCAGGATTTCTGTAAAGCCTAGATCAAACATGAGCAACAAAAAGCGGGCGAAGTATCAAAAGACCTCCGCCCTGCTTGACTACATAACTTTTATTTCTTCGTTTCAGTCTTTTCTTTAGCGGTCACATCAACAGTATTGAGCTTACTGTCGTCGGTCACTTTCTTGGGCTCTTCTTCCTGGCCTTCCTTGAGACCTTCTTTGAAGCCCTTGATGCCGCCGCCTAAATCACGGCCGAGATTCTTCAATTTGCTGGTGCCGAAAACCAACACCACAATCAAAAGAACGATTAACCAGTGCCAAATGGAAAAACTTCCCATCTTTTAACTCCTACGCGGCCACGGTTGCGGACCGCCCATTACGTGAATATGTAAGTGACCCACTTCCTGACCACCGTCGCGCCCGGTGTTGATCACTACCCGGAAACCGTTCTGACAGCCTTGCTCTTTAGCCAACTGGGGCACCAAGGCAAGCATTTTACCTAAAAGCGGCGTGTCCTCGGGCTGGGCCTCGGCCAAAGAAACCAAATGTTTTTTCGGAATCAGAAGAAAATGAATCGGCGCGGAAGGATTGATGTCATGAAAAGCCAATACATCTTCGTCTTCATAGACTTTCTTGCAAGGGATCTCACCCTTAATAATTTTGCAGAAGATACAGTCTTGCATAATACTTCCTTCGAAAATAATCCGATTAAGCGATGCGTTCAATGCATGCGCCCAACGAGGCCAATTTTACTTCCATATGATCGTAACCACGATCCAGGTGATATATACGATCGACTATCGTTTCACCTTTAGCCACCAAACCGGCAATGACCAGAGAGGCCGATGCCCGCAAATCGGTTGCCATAACATTAGCCCCGGAAAGTTCTTCAACACCGGTCACCACCGCAGTATGGCCGTCAACCGTAATATTGGCACCGAGTCGTTGCAATTCCGGCACATGCATGAAACGATTTTCAAAAATAGTTTCCGTGATACGACCCGTCCCTTCCGCAATGGTATCAAGCGCCATAAATTGCGCCTGCATATCTGTCGGGAACCCCGGGTGCGGGACCGTTCTGACGCTGACCGCTTTGGGACGCTTATCGATACTCACCCGAATCCAATCCTCACCGGTCTCAATCTGAGCCCCCGCCTCGCGCAATTTATCCAACACGATATCCAGCGTATGCGGAGCAGCATGGGTAACCGTCACGTCACCTCGAGTCATCAAAGCCGCAACCAAAAAACTCCCCGTTTCAATTCTGTCGGGTAAAACCGAGTGCGTGGCTCCGTGCAATGAGGAAACTCCTTCGATTTCAATCACAGGCGTCCCCGCTCCTCGAATTTTTGCTCCCATCGCAGTCAGACAGTTAGCCAAATCGACCACTTCCGGTTCCCGGGCTGCATTTTCGATCACTGTCGTACCCTCGGCCAGAGTTGCTGCCATCAGGAGATTTTCCGTTCCGGTTACCGTGACCATATCGGTGACAATATGGGCACCTTTTAATCTTTTAGCCTTAGCGACAACATAGCCGTGATCAATCACAACCTCGGCACCAAGCGTTTGCAGACCCTTGATATGTTGATCGACCGGTCGGGCACCGATGGCACAGCCTCCCGGCAAAGACACTCTTGCTTCTCCGAAACGGGCAAGCATCGGGCCTAACGTAACAATTGAAGCCCGCATCGTCTTGACCAATTCATATGGAGCGGTCAACGTTGTCAAACTTTTTGCGTTTAACCGTACTGTCTCGGATTGCTCCTCACGCTCCACGACCATACCCAGGCCGCTCAACAACTTACCCATTGTGCGGATATCCGAGAGATGAGGAACATTGTTTAAAACCAAATCGTCAGCCGTCAGAAGTGAAGCAGCAAGAATCGGCAAAGCCGCATTTTTAGCTCCCGATGCTTTTACTTCACCTTTAAGGCGGTATCCGCCCGTTACTTTGAGTTTTTCCATATTTTCAGATTCTCAGACAGTGTTCCGGAAAATTTCTTTTATTAATCATACTGAAAACGACTGCACGACGACCCCGGCAAAGATGCCTCGGCAACAGCCATGACTCTCAGTTTTGAGTTTTTATACAGTAAGGACGAATCAAAGACCTCACTCCGTAGAGCTTTGCCAAACTCCACATTCCTTCCGGCAAGTTAATGATTTGAGGCGTTAAATTCTTCTGCTGTGCCTCTTGAAGCCACTTCAGAATCAATGCCAATAGGGCGCTGTCAGCGCTGCAAACGTCCGAACAATCAAACACCGCATCGGAGGCGGCGAGCGCTGCTTCTGCCCGCTCCTCCCAGTGACCGACATCCTCAAACGTAACGGTTTGCTGATCAATTTTCATTGCTGCTAACCTCGCCGAGCTTACTTCTTGGCGGCCTGTGCTTGAGGATTATTGACTCGATCCTGCATGCGGCGAATCAACCCTTCAATACCTTCTTGAGCGGCAATGGGGCCGTACTGATTACGGTAATTACTCACCAACCACACGCCTTCCACATTCACATCAATGACTTTCCAACCCTGGTCCTTTACATTGCGCAAACGGTAAACCATCTGGATTTCCGGCTTACTGGGGTCCGTAGCTGAACTCATCCCAGTACGCACGATCGCTTCGGTTCCGTCATTTTGACCGCGAGGCAAAATTCGTACCTTCTGATCCGTCGCCATGCTCAAGCCACCCGAATACACTTGAATAAGGGTTTCACGGAAAAGATGTTGAAGGGTTTCACGCTGGGCAGGTGTTGCCTCTCTCCATTTCGGCCCCACAGCCATACGGGTCATGCGCAAAAAGTCAACGTAGGGCATCATCTTTTCATCGACCAAAGCCTCCACGGCTTTCTTTTCTCCTTGTTGCAATTTGGGGTTAGCCTTGATGGCATCCAAAATCTCATTGGAGACCCGAAGCACAAACTCTTCAGGGGATTTTTCAGCCGGGGCCGCTGAAAGCGGTAATGCCCAAGAAGCAATTGCTAAAGAGCCTACCAGGGCCATAAACATTCGACGCAACATAGGCTATTACTCCTTTATTAATATTCTTCGTCTTCAAACTCGTCTGGCATCAACACCAACGGGGGATTTCCATCCCAGACGAGGTTTTCCCGATTTTGCAGATAAGCTTCACGCACAGCCACATAGGGATCCAATGCTGTCTGAAGCATCGCATCGGTCGCCAATAACTTTGCCCGGGTATCCACTGCATTTAAAGCACCCAACCCATAGGCATAGTAACGTTTATCGTTTTCGCCCCAGAAATAATAGGTCGGCGGATAAGTTGCCCAATCAACCGGAATGCCAGCCGTATCGCGAACAGTACTCGGTCCCAAGAAAGGCAAGACGATATACGGACCGGGCTTGACACCCCAGACGCCCAGCGTCTCACCGAAATCTTCCGGAGCCTCTTCTAAATTCATATGAGAGGCAACATCAAAAAGTCCGGCAATACCCACCGTAGAATTGATCAGAAAACGGGCAAAACTCACCGCCCCTTCTTTGACCTTACCTTGAAGGAGGTTATTGAGCATATTGCCGGGTTCTCCTAAATTGGAGAAGAAGTTACTCACGCCGTCTTGCACGGGATTAGGGACATACTCAACATAACGTTGTGCAATCGGATGCAAAATCCTTTCATCCAACGTCATATTGAAGGCATGCGTCTGACGATTAAATGTTTCCCAGGGATCGTTCGGATTATCACCGGAAGTCGGAGGGACAACCGCACAGGAGGTTAGTACTGAACCCAAGGCAATTGCCACCAGAGAGGTTTTGAGCATGCTGGACATAACTCGTTTTCCTATTGATTATTGTCTTTATTTTCCACAAAACTGTACATGAACTTACTGATCATTTGTTCAAGTACCATGGCCGACTGCGTGCGCCGAATCTTGCCGCCGCTTTCCAACACATCTTCATCGGCTCCTGCCACAAAACCGATATATTGTTCGCCCAAAAGACCGGAAGTCAGAATTTGCGCCTCGGTGTCAGTGGGGAATTGATACTGGGAGTCAATCGTCATCGTGACCTTGGCCTGAAAAAGATTATTATCAAACGTCACATTTTCCACACGCCCGACAACCACACCGGCACTTTTAACCGGGGCTCTGGGTTTCAGACCGCCGATATTGTCAAACATTGCCTCAACCGTATACGTTTTCTGAGTCCAGGAAAAACTTCCCAAATTAGCCGCTTGCAAAGCGGTAAACAGCAAAGCAGCAAAACCGGCAACCACGAAGAGCCCCACCATGAGCTCCACACCGCGTTTACGATCTGTTTTTCGTTCCATCGAAAACCCCTTTCTAAACCGAGAACATCAGGGCTGTCATGATAAAGTCAAGCCCCAGAACCATCAACGAAGAAATCACCACTGTTCGCGTGGTGGCACGAGACACCCCTTCGGGAGTCGGTCTTGCGTTGTAGCCTTGATATAAAGAAATCAAACCGACGGCCACTGCAAATACAACGGCCTTAATCACACTGTTGCCGACGTCGGAGAACACATCCACTCCGGCCTGCATTTGAGACCAAAACGCTCCGCCATCGACACCGATCATCACCACGCCTACAATCCAAGCGCCGAAAATACCCACAGCGGTAAAAATACAGGCCAGAAGCGGTAGAGAAATCACTACACCTAAAAAACGAGGCGCGAGAACTCGTCTGACGGGATCAACCCCCATCATTTCCATGGCAGCCACTTGCTCACCAGCACGCATTAAACCGATTTCAGCTGTCAGAGAGGTTCCGGCCCGACCGGCAAACAACAGCGCTGCGACGACCGGCCCGAGCTCTCGAGCAAGAGACAATGCGACCATCACGCCTAAAGCCTGTTCACTGCCGTAACTCACCAGAATATAGTAGCCCTGCAAAGCCAACACGAAACCGACAAACAGACCGGATACAGCAATAATCAAGAGAGAATAATTACCAATAAAGTGAATCTGCTGGACCACCAGTCCGAATCGACTCAACGAAGCGGGCAGTTCCCGAAAAAGCTGAATAGCAAAAATTGCCATGCGCCCCACGTGTCGAATTTGCTCCAGTGTCCAAGCTCCCAAATCCATCAATGCATTCATGGCGCGCGCACTCCAAACTCTCGATCAATGGGTTCAGCCGGATAATGGAAAGCAACAGGGCCGTCCGGTGCTCCGTCAATGAATTGACGCACATAAGGATCCTGCGATGCCGACAACTCCTCAGGTGTACCCTCTGCAGCAATACGACCCGATGAAATCATGTAAACATAATCAGCAATAGCAAAGGTTTCCGGCACGTCGTGAGTCACGATAATGCTGGTCGCGTTAAGCGCATTGCTTAAATCTCGAATCAAACGGGCGGTCACCCCCATCGAAATCGGATCCAATCCGGCAAAGGGCTCGTCGTACATGATCAATTCCGGATCCAGTGCTGTAGCGCGTGCCAACGCTACACGCCGAGACATACCGCCCGATATTTCGCTTGGCATCAGATCGGCCGCTCCACGAAGGCCTACGGCATTTAATTTCATCAAAGCCATCCGCTCAATCAGCTCCTCACTTAGATGGGTTTGCTCACGCAGCGGAAAAGCCACATTATCCAAAACCGACATATCGGTAAAAAGCGCTCCGAACTGAAAAAGCATGCCCATACGCCGGCGCTGAGCATATAACTTTTCTTTATCAGACGTATCGAGCAACTCCCCGTCGATGTAGATCGCCCCCTTATCAGGCGTTTCAATGCCGCCGATCAACTTCAAAAGGGTCGTCTTGCCCATACCGGAGCCGCCCATAATCGCCACCACCTGGCCACGGCCGAAATGCAGTGTGACATCATCCAAAATCACACGGCGGCCATAGCCAAAAGTGACACCTTGAACCGTTACAAAATCACTCACTCGTGATCCCTTTTTAACTTCAAATCAATTGAAACTGAATAAGCATTCAGGAATTGCACCATTATACGCTGTGATACCCTCTATCTTTTGCGTAATTTTTTAAATTCACGCTCTCTTATGGCAATTTTTCCGTCGGATAATGCGGTTCAAATCGAACTCCGCGCGCAATCCCTAAATCAATCAGTCGCTCATCATCACTGCCGATAATCGTAAAGCGGGAAGCAACGTCTGCCGGAACATCCTTGACTTTTCCGCTTTTGTAGTCGATATATACCCACTCGGTTGCTCCCACGCACACAAGTCTGGCTCCCCGTTTAATGGCATAACGTCTCAAGGATCGAGGACCGTCCATTGTTTCAACCCAAGAGTAAATCGTTAATTCATCACCCTCGTAGCAAGGCCTGAGGTACTCAATCCAATGCTCACGAGCAACCCAAACCTCTCCCTGTTGCAAACACTCCTTCGCGCCGCAACCTAAAAGGGAAGCGTGCTTCATCGCGGCCATCTCCATCCAACGTAAATACTCACGGTTGTTGACATGACGCAAAATATCAATGGACTCTGGGCCGACTTTAAAACTGTACTGGTAAATTTCCATCATTTTTACTGTTTTTTTTTAACGAGACAATGGATTTTGACACAAGAAAAAGCAATGGAGAAGGCTTTTTATACATACTGTCAAATCTTTTACAGCAATTTTTAGCCTAAGTTCTCGCAAAATAAACATAAAAACGGTAGCATTCAGTCCGTTCAATTTATGCGTCGCGGGGCTTTGTTTCCCATTTTTGTATAACTTTCACCTCCCCGCCAATGCCGCAATCTAGATAAATCGGTATGAAAATAAAGAAAACTCAAAATTCCTGGTTAAAAAAAGCGTTTAAATGGTTAACCATCACGGGCTTTTGTGGTGCAGGCGCTGCCATCGGTATCGGACTGGTTGTCTTTTCTGTTGTGTATTACCAACTTCCACCCATTGATGCGCTCACTCAATATCGCCCCAAAGTTCCTTTGCGCATTTATACCGCTGACGGTGATCTGATCGGTGAATTCGGAGAGGAACGTCGCGACTATGTGCCTTTTGAAGAAATTCCCCGTCATGTAAAGCTCGCTATTTTAGCGGCAGAAGATGACGGTTTCTACGAGCACTCCGGCATTGAACTGACCGGTTTTATCCGGGCGGCTTTGGCCAATATCATTACCGGACGGCGCGGTCAGGGGGGCAGTACCATCACCATGCAGGTGGCCCGTAATTTCTTTTTGAGTTCTGAGCGCAGCTATACCCGTAAACTTTACGAAGTCGCCTTGGCTTTTAAGATTGAACAAAACCTTTCAAAAGATAAAATTTTTGAGGTCTACGCCAATCAAATTTTCTTAGGCCATCGCTCTTACGGCTTTGGCAGTGCCTCGAAAACTTATTTCGGTAAAGACCTTCGAGATCTTTCTATCTCTGAAGCTGCTGTGCTTGCTGGGTTACCTGTCGCCCCCAGTGCTTACAACCCCCTTGTCAATATGCGCCGAGCTACCATGCGTCGTAACTATGTATTGGGCCGCATGTTTAATTTGGGCTACATTGACGAGATCACCTACGCTTCGGCCATCGCCCAACCGATTGAAGTTCGCCAGACAACTGCCGAACAACAAAAAACACAGCTTCAAACGCAGGAATTGCACGCCGGCTATATTGCCGAGTTAGCTCGTATGCTCATGGTGCCTTACTTCAAAGACACCATTTACGATCAAGGCATCAATGTTTACACCACCATCCGAAGTCGTGATCAACTGATTGCCAGCAACACCGTGCGCCAAAATATGATCGAATACGATCGTCGCTACGGATACCGGGGTGTCGAAGGGTACGCAGATTTGTCCCACGAGGAAACCCGTGAGGCCAATATTCGGATGGCCTTATCTAAAGTGATTTCCAGCTCCAACCTTTTACCCGGTGTTGTCACCGAACTGACCCCCAAGCGCATGACCGTTCAACTCTACGATGGTGAAACGGTTCAGTTGGATGACAAGGGCTTTGCCTTTGCACAACGCTTTATCGCCAAGAAAGGCCAAACACTCAAGGGTCGTTACAAGGAAAAAGAATTAAAGGTCGGCGCGGTTGTTCGCGTTACACAGGACAGAAAGGGTAAGTGGTCACTCGGACAGATCCCGGCGGTTGAAAGTGCCTTTATTTCGGCTAACTTCAATACCGGCGCCATCTATTCCCTGGTGGGCGGCTTTGACTTTAAGATCAATCAATTCAATCACGTCACCCAAGCCTGGCGTCAACCCGGATCAAGTTTCAAGCCCTTCATCTATTCGGCTGCACTCGATAAAGGCTTTACGCCTGCAACCGTTATCAACGATGCGCCCCTTTCCATTGACCCGCGCTTAACGGGCGGCAAGCTTTGGGAGCCCAGAAATGACGACCGCAAGTACGATGGCCCGATGACATTGGCTGATGCTATTGCACGGTCAAAGAATTTGGTCTCTATTCGCATTGTTCAGGCCATTGATCCGTATTACGCCCAACAATTTGTTTCCCGCTTCGGATTTGACCCGAAAAATCATCCACCGCTTCTGACGATGGCCCTCGGTGTCGGCTCCGTCACGCCGTGGGAAATGGTGGCCGGGTACTCGGTTTTTGCCAACGGCGGCTACCTCGTACAGCCCTATTTGATCGAGAAAGTCACGGACTCTCAAGGCAACGTGCTGATGCAAGCGCATAACGCCAAAGTGGGCGACGGCGCTCCACGCACACTCGATGCCCGTAACGCCTATGTCATGCACTCGCTTTTGCACGGAGTCGCTGTTCGAGGAACGGGTCGGCGAGCCGGAAACGCTTTAAAGCGTGAAGATATGGGAGTGAAAACCGGTACCACCAATGATGCTTTGGACGCTTGGTTTGCCGGCTACGCCGGTGAAATCACCGCCGTCGGCTGGATGGGATATGACCAACCGAAATCTCTCGGCGCGAACGCCTACGGCGCCGGCCTGGTGCTTCCGGTTTGGGTTAACTACATGAAAAATGTTTTAAAAGATGCTCCGGAATACTATCGCCCGCAACCGGCCGATGTTGTTGAAATAAACGGACAAGCCTTCTATGCCGACCAAGTGGGCGATACTGTCGAAACACTTGGTTTAGGAGAAAGTACAACTCCGGGCGAAGTTGATCCGATTACCGAAACCATTCGCGATCAGATTTTCTGATCCATCGGCTCAGACCGGTTAAAGCTCGACCCTTCGGCCGAGCTTTTCTGTCAAAAGCGCAGCCAAATCCCGGCTGATGCTGTGCCGTGAGCAGGTATCGAGCCAATCATCTCCGCTTCGCTCGTAATGGTGTCCGCCCTTGAGACTGGCCAACCACAATTGACGCGTCGGCGTTTGCATGTTGATAACAATTTGAAAGCCGTCATCCAATTCAATGGTGAGCACATTGCCTTGGCGATCAACATCTAAATCATCGTCGACGGCTTCGACAGCCGTCTGGATTCGTTGTAGAGTTGACTCTGCAAGTTCGGTAAACTCTGTTTCCGTCATGGTTCTAACTTTTCATGTATCAAAGATGAGAGAAATTTTAGCGATTTTAGCTGCCGCATTTCTTCTGACCGCTTGCGGTATTAAGGGTGACCTTTATTTGCCCGATCGTGGACAGGCCCCGCAGGAATCGGTCTCTGATATTGAAGCCGACCCGTTAAACGTTGAGCAATAAGGCGTTATTCATGGATTCGCTACCCTGCTCGCAATTTCAATATCGCCATGGTGTCCTCTTTTGCGAAGAGGTCAATATCAGTGATTTGGCCGATCGCTACGGCACCCCTCTTTACGTCTATTCTCGTCAATGCATCAATGAAGCCATTGACAACTATGAAAACGCCTTTGACGGTGTTTCGCATAAGTTCTGCTACGCCGTCAAAGCTAATTCCAATCTGGCTATATTGCGGATATTTCAAAAAAAGGGCTGGGGCTTTGACATCGTGTCCGTGGGAGAACTTGCACGTATACTGCAGATCGGAGCCGATCCCCGAAAAATCGTTTTCAGCGGCGTAGGCAAAACCGAGGAAGAAATTCGTGTAGCCCTATCTGCCAAGGTCGGTGTTTTTAACATTGAAAGCGAAGCTGAATTTGAGCGTTTAAGCAGCATTGCAGAAGACATGTGCTGCCGCCCTCGGGTGTATTTCCGTGTCAATCCCGACGTGGATGCACACACCCACCCCTACATCTCTACCGGTCTTAAAACCAATAAATTCGGAATCGACTTTTTCAGTGCCTACGGACTCATCAAACGTGCAGCAGCTTGTAACCATGTTGAATTAGCCGGCATTGATTGCCATATCGGCTCACAACTGACTTCCTATTCCCCCTATTTTGATGCCTGTAACAGGCTCATCGATTTATTGGAAAAATTGCGCTCAGCCGGCATTGAGCTCAAAGATATTGATTTCGGTGGCGGCGTAGGTGTCCGTTATCGAGATGAGCATATTGAGCCCCTGGGTGAGCTTGTCCGCGGACTGCGGGAAAGATTGGTAAGTCGCGGGTTCGGGCATCTGAGAATTGTGATGGAGCCCGGCCGCTCAGTAGTTGCCGCCAGCGGGATTCTTCTGGTCACCGTTCAATATGTCAAAACTACGCCTGTCAAACACTTTCTCATCACTGATGCCGGCATGAATGATCTGATCAGGCCGGCGCTCTATGCCGCCTGGATGCCGGTGGTACCCATTATTGAGCACCATTGCTCGGAGATGTTATTTGATGTGGTGGGACCCGTCTGTGAATCAAGCGACTGGCTCGGCAGGGATCGTGCACTACCAGCAGAGGCCGGACAATTACTGGCAGTAACGATGGCAGGTGCCTACGGTATGAGTATGGCATCCCGATACAATTCCAGAAGGCTGCCCGCAGAAGTTCTGGTTGATGGCAAAAACACCTACTTAATTCGTCGCAGGGACTCCCTGGAGGATATCTGGGCCAATGAGATTGTGCCGGCCGAACTTTAATGGCTTGAAACTAAGATAATTCATTGAGAACTTAGGGATTTTTTCTATATCCAGTTATCTTTTTTGGTGCTAAATTGCCGCTTTGTTTTTAGTCTTTGATCAAAGAGGCGATTGCGTCATTATGGATTGGCTTGTCGCATTGTTTTCCAACCCCAGCTCAATTGCACATATCCTTTTTGTGTACTCCATTGTCATCGCTTTGGGAATGGGATTGGGGAGAATAAAAATTTTCGGCGTTTCGCTCGGTGTAACGTTCGTACTGTTTACCGGACTGCTGCTTAATTATTTCGGAATGAAAATTGATCCGACGGTCTTAGGTTTTATTCGAGATTTCGGTTTGATCCTTTTCGTATTTTTCATCGGTCTTCAAGTTGGCCCGTCATTTTTCTCTTCATTTAAAAGCGGGGGCATTGTGTTGAACGGCCTGATGATTCTGGCGGTCGTTCTGAGTGTCGTCGTCACGATTGTGTTGTATTTCCTCTTTTCGGATACGGTCTCCCTTGCTCAAATGCTTGGTGTGCATTACGGAGCTGTCACTAACACTCCGGGCTTGGGGGCTACTCAGGAAGCACTTGCTCAACTTAACTACCAGGGTGAAGATATTGCTGTCGCCTATGCTTGCGCCTATCCTTTGGGCGTTGTGAGTATCATCGGCACCGCTATTGCACTGCGCTTTATTTTCAAAATTGATATGAAAGAAGAAGATCAACACTGGGAAGCTGAGGAAAAAGCCAGTAACCACGTCTCCATCTTCTTTCACGTGCATGTCACCAACCGAGCACTGGAAGGCCGCAATATCGGCGATATCCGAACTTTTATTGCCCGCCCCTTTATTTGCTCGCGTATTCAACACGACGGGGTGATTTCCAGCTCCAGCGCCGAATCTGTTGTGCATGTCGGAGATATTGTCCGCATTGTCTCCGGTGAAGAAAATAAAGATGCCATCGTTGCCTTCTTCGGCGAAGAAGACAAAGAAGCCGATCTGGCTACGGAACACTCTCCGATCACCAGCAAGCGTCTGTCGGTGACACGCGCAGAAATCAACGGTACTACGGTAGGCGATTTACACTTGAGTCACTCTGACGGTGTCAACATCACCCGTGTGTACCGCGCCGGCATGCAGCTTTTCCCATACCAAAATCTTCACCTACAGATGGGCGATGAACTGTATTGCGTGGGCCCCTCAAATTCCATCAAACGTCTGGAAGATCGGGTCGGCAACAAAATCAAACGCTTGGAACACCCCAATCTCATTGCCATTTTCATCGGCATTGCTGTAGGGATTCTTTTCGGTTCATTACCCATTGCCATTCCGGGAATGCCCGTACCTTTAAAATTGGGGTTGGCAGGCGGCCCCCTGATTATTGCTATTTTGTTGGGGCGCTTCGGTTCCCTTTTCCGTCTTGTCACCTACACCACTTCTTCGGCCAACCTCATGCTCCGAGAACTCGGTATAGCGCTGTTTCTTGCCAGTGTCGGATTGGCTGCGGGTGAAAACTTTGTTGATGCCCTTCTGGTCGGCAACGGTCCACTTTATGTTGTGCTCGGGCTTTTGGTCACCATCATTCCGCTTTTGATTGTCGGATGCATTGCCCGTCATTTTTTCCACATCAATTACCACAGTATTGTAGGGTTGATGGCTGGTGCAACGACCGATCCTCCCACTCTTGCTTATGCAGCAACGCTTTCTGAGAAAAATTCCTCTGCGGTTGCTTACTCAACCGTCTATCCTTTGGCGATGTTCTTACGCATTTTGACCGGTCAATTGGTTCTTCTGGTCATGTGGTCCTTTGTGACGGTTGCTTAATTTCAATATCGGGCCTGCTCCAACAGGTCCGATATTTTTAAAAAAGTTAAACTACGCATAAGATTGCGGGGCTAAGATTGCCCCCCGTAAAAATTAAGAGGAATGAATTTTGAGTTTATTTGACAGTGCCCGTTTCCGTCTTTCTGTGTCTCAACTGGCCGGTTTGCCCGAGGGGGACGTTCCCGAGATTGCCTTTGCCGGTCGAAGCAACGCCGGAAAATCGACAACCATCAACGTTCTGACCCGACAAGGCCGTTTGGCTTTTGCCTCTAAAACACCGGGGCGTACACAGTTAATTAACTTTTTTGATCTTTCTGAAAAAGACGAGCACGGACATCGCCAGTGCGTGGCCAGTCTCGTGGATCTTCCCGGTTATGGCTTTGCCAAAGCTGCAGAAGGCACTCGTAAAACCTGGTCGGAATTAATTGGCGGCTATTTAGCCAGTCGAGATACCTTGACAGGTATCGTCGTCGTGATGGATGCCAGGCGTCCCTTGATGCCGACCGATGAATGGGTGATTGATTTCTTAAATACAAGGCCTGTCAAAATGCACTGGTTACTGAATAAATGTGATCAGCTCAATAACCAGGCTAAAAAAGAAACGCTTTACAAGGTAAAAGCCCGAGCCGCTGAAATCGGGCCGCATGTTTCAGTACAGCTTTTTTCCGGTATGAAGCGGGAAGGAGTTGATGAATTGCGAGAAACGCTCTTGCGTTGGATACGTCGCGAAGAGCTCGCTGTCTGAACAAAATTTTTAAGAGGACATTTCAAATGCACGTTTTAGGTCATTACCCTCAAAAACGTATGCGCCGTATGCGCCACGATGAATTTTCCCGTCGCCTGATGCGCGAAAACACACTCACCGCTTCCGATCTGATCTTGCCGGTTTTTGTGATGGAAGGTGAAGGTCGCAGACAGGCGGTTCCCACAATGCCCGGAGTCGAGCGCATGACGCCCGACGAACTGTGCAAAGTGGCCCAAGAGATGGTCGATCTCGGCATTCCGATGATTGCGCTTTTCCCCGCCATTGAAGACCATCTGAAAACACCTGATGGGCGCGAAGCGGCCAATCCTGACGGCCTTATTCCCCGTGTTGTAAGAATGCTTAAAGAAAAATTCCCGCAACTCGGTGTAATGTGTGACGTAGCACTGGATCCGTATACGACGCACGGTCAGGACGGTCTGATTGATGAGACCGGTTACATCCTCAACGATGAAACCATTGAAATGCTCGTCAAACAGTCGTTGGCACAAGCCCGAGCCGGCGCTGACGTCGTGGCTCCGAGTGACATGATGGACGGACGTATCGGTGTTATTCGCCAAGCACTGGATAAAGAAGGTTTTATTCACACACGCATCATGGCCTATTCCGCTAAGTACGCCAGTGCTTTTTACGGTCCTTTCCGTGATGCGGTGGGATCGGCTGCCAACCTCGGCAAAAGTAACAAGGCTGTCTATCAGATGGATCCGGCCAATAGTGATGAAGCCCTTTGGGAAGTCGGTCTTGATCTCGAAGAAGGCGCAGACATGGTGATGGTTAAACCGGGCCTACCCTACCTTGACGTGCTTCGCCGTGTTAAAGATGAATTTCAAGCACCGACTTTCGCTTACCACGTCAGCGGCGAGTACGCGCTTTTGAAAGCGGCGGCAGCTGCCGGTTATATCGACGAAAAGAAGTTCACTTTGGAAACCATGATGTGCTTTAAGCGAGCAGGTGCTGACGGCATCCTGACCTATTGCGCACTCGATGTTGCCCGCTGGCTTAAGGAAACCCCTGTAAGCCTCTAAGACGGGTCGAAAAACGCCCTAAATCTGCTCGGAAGGCTCTCCCTTCCGAGCCACCCTTTAATAGCCTCTCAAGCGTCTTAATTTTCGTCCTTCACGTTTTGTCGGACGCCCTTTGGTTGTTCTGTCCAAAGCGGGCTCCACAGCTAACTTACGAAGTGCTGCCTGCGCTTCACGCTTTCTGCGTCCCTCTTCCGTTTCCATGTAAAGTTCCCGAGCCACAGAAGCCGGACCACGCTGAAGGTTAAAACCCGCCACCAATACTTCGTAGGTTTCTTCACCACGATGAATTTCCAGGCGATCGGATAATTTCACTTCTTTTGCCGGTTTGACTCTCTCACCATTGAGTTTCACGCGTCCGAGTTCAACTGCCTCCTGCGCTAAGCCTCTCGTCTTAAAAAAGCGGGCGGCCCAGAGCCATTTGTCAATACGTTCGCTGTTTAGTTCGGTCATTTATCCTTCCTGATTAAGTGGCCAGATCCGATCCAGTAATTTTGAGAAAAATTTAACGAAAATTCCAACAACAAAGGCTGATATGATCGTGCCCTCGCGGATCCCATATATTTCCTGCAGAAAAACCCAACCCGCAATGGCAGCCAAAATCACCATGGTGACATCATTGCCGATTTTAATTCGGTAAAAAGGCTGACGCGAAACAACGGAAACCGCTATCACCAGTCCTTCACCCGGTAGCGGAATGCTTTTTGAGCGGACCTCAAAAGCGACTCCCAAAGCCAAAAAAACATTTCCCAGTAGGGACAAAAGTAAAAGCATCCAATACGACAGATCAGGTAAATCGGATAAAAACCACATCCAAAAGTCTGTACTCATGCTGAATAAAAAGACCAAAGGAATCTGAAGAAAGTTGAGTTTTGAAAACTCTTTCCTTAACAGGATAATTTGGATAAGCAGAAAACAAAGATTGCAAAAAAATGTGGTCGTACCGAAACTGAATTCCGTAATTTTTGCCAACGCCCATGGAAGACTGCTGATGGGCGTAGTACCCAAATGAACAGCCGAAATCAGACAAATTCCAAATGACATTAACACAATGCCCAGCAACAATTGCCAAACATTGCCCAGTGCGGGTGGCAAACTCAATTTCTTCATGGTGTTTTAGGAATGAAAAAAGGAGAGTCAGAACATCGACTCTCCCCTCATTAATTAACTTGAACGTTAAGGGTTCAAATTATTCAGCCTTCTGAGCTTCTTCGGTGGCTTCAACAACCGGAGCGGTCTTTTCAACCAATTCCATGTAAGCCATCGGAGCATTGTCGCCAACGCGGAAACCCATCTTCAAGATACGGGTATAACCGCCGTTGCGAGCGGCAAAACGGGGGCCGAGAACGGTAAAGAGCTTCGTAACCATTTCGCGATCACGCAAACGGGCGAAAGCCAAGCGACGGTTGGCAACCGTGTCAACCTTAGCGAGGGTGATCATCGGTTCGACAACACGACGAAGTTCCTTAGCCTTCGGCAACGTGGTCTTGATAGCTTCGTGACGCAACAAAGAATTCATCATGTTGCGGAGCATAGCGAGGCGGTGAGCGCTGGTACGATTCAGCTTACGTAAACCATGACGGTGACGCATTTTAGTTTTTTCCTATAAAAGTTAGTCTATTGAGCTCCTTGCGGAGCAATTTCCCATCTTCTTCTATCCGAGATTCCTCGGCGGGCGGGTAAAACATCGAGTCTGACAGACTCGAAGGACGAGATTTTAGCTTCTCGTCCTTCATTTAGCAAATCAATGCCAAATTAGTGTTGGTCAAGACCGGCAGGCGGCCAGTTTTCCAACTTCATACCCAAGGTCAAACCATGAGCAGCCAACACTTCCTTAATTTCATTCAAGGACTTACGGCCTAAGTTCGGGGTCTTGAGCAATTCATTTTCAGTGCGTTGAATCAAGTCACCGATGTAGAAGACTTGTTCACCCTTCAAGCAGTTGGCAGAACGCACCGTCAATTCGAGATCATCGACCGGACGCATAAGGATCGGATCCAGAGGCGGCGGATTGTTCACGTCTTCTTCCTGAGCAGCCTTACCGGCTTGTTCGCTCTTGATGGAACCGAAGACCGTCAATTGATCTTGCAGGATATAAACGGCTTCGCGCAAGGCTTCTTCCGGATCAATAGCACCGTTGGTTTCAATCGTCATCACGAGCTTATCGAGGTCGGTGCGCTGTGCGACACGAGCGGCACTGACTTCATAGGCCACGCGACGAATCGGGCTGAAGGAAGCATCCATAATGATGCGACCGATCGTGCTCTTGGAGTAATCGTCACGGAAGGCACGCATATCACCGGGTTGGTAACCGCGACCCTTTTCGACCTTCACTTGCATATCCAACTTACCGTTAGCAGCCAAGTGAGCGATCACGTGATCGGGGTTCACAACGGTCACATCGTGCGGCAAATCAAAGTCGGCTGCAGTGACAACACCTTCAGTGCTCTTGCGAAGCGTCAAGGTCACTCCATCGCGACCTTCGAGCTTGAAGACAACACCCTTGAGGTTCAAGAGAATGTCTACCACGTCTTCGAGGACGCCGTCGATTTGAGAATATTCGTGAACGACACCTGCTATTTGAGCTTCCGTGGGAGCATAACCGACCATGCTGGCAAGCAAAATACGACGAAGCGCATTGCCCAATGTATGACCGTAGCCACGTTCGAAAGGTTCAAGAGTGATAACTGCAAGATTAGGATTGTTTTCGTCGAGCACGGCTTCAATGGTGGTCGGCTTCAACAAAGTAGTATTGGCCATTTGTAGACTGTCCTTTTCAATACCCTCGGCTCGTTACACCGATAAGGCTGATGGATGGTCTGGGGCTTGGGAGAACAAATGCGATCGGCGCCCCAAATAGAACCGATCGCACGAATTTTAGCAAGAACGATGCATTTGAGCGCACTACACCAAACGCATCGTCAAGCTTAGCTATTAACGCGAATAGAATTCGACGACCAACGCTTCGTTGACGTCTTGGCAGATTTCGTCGCGAGCCGGCAAGGCCTTGAACGTGCCTTCAAACTTCTTCGCATCAACAGACACCCAAGACGGGAAACCGACTTGAGCGGCAAGTTCCAAAGATTCCGTAATACGGGCTTGCTTTTGGGACTTTTCGCGAATAGAGATAACATCACCGGGTTTGACACGGTAAGAAGGAATATTCACCTTGTTACCATTGACCAAAACGGCGCAGTGGCTCACCAACTGGCGAGCTTCCGCACGGGTGCAACCAAAGCCCATGCGATAAACAACGTTGTCCAAACGGCTTTCGAGCAAGTCGAGAAGCACTTCACCGGTATGGCCCTTTTCACGTTGGGCTTCGGCGAAGTAACGACGGAATTGACGTTCGAGAACGCCATACATGCGACGCACCTTTTGCTTTTCACGCAATTGGGCACCGTAGTCCGATTGACGAGCACCGGAAGTCTTACCGTGCTGGCCCGGTTTGGTGATCGAATCGGAGCCCTTGCCGACTTTGCTCGACAAGGAGCGACGCGCGCTCTTCAAATTAAGGTCACAACCCTCGCGGCGCGCGAGCTTGAGTTTGGGACCGGTATATCGTGCCATTTAATATGCCTCTCTTATCCTGTGATCAGTGTCACATTCAGTCTGTCTATCCTCATAAACAGACGCGGGATTAGAAAAAGTAGTTAGACGCGACGACGCTTGGACGGACGCACACCATTGTGAGGAATGGGGGTCACGTCTTGGATCGACGTCACACGAATGCCAAGCGCATTGAGCGCACGCACGCTGGATTCACGGCCGGGGCCAGGACCCATGATGCGAACTTCGACATTCTTCAAACCATATTCAAGAGCAATACGACCAGCGTGTTCGGCGGCCACTTGAGCGGCGAACGGCGTGGATTTACGAGAACCCTTGAAACCTTGAGCGCCAGAAGACGACGCGGCAATCGCGTTACCTTGGCGATCGGTGATCGTGATGATCGTGTTATTGAAGGAAGCGTGAACGTGCGCGATACCTTCCGTAACGACCTTCTTCACCTTTTTGCGAGCACGTTGCTGAGCAACTTGCTGACTGCTAGGAGTTTTGCCAGCCATTGTTATCCTTTAATGTTTACTTCTTGAGCGCGACGCCGACCTTCTTCGGGCCCTTACGCGTACGAGCGTTCGTACGAGTACGTTGGCCGCGAACGGGCAGGCCGCGACGATGACGCATACCACGATAAGTGCCTAAGTCGATAAGGCGCTTAATCGAGAGTTGAACTTCACGACGCAAGTCACCTTCAACGGTGTACTGACTGATCGCATCACGGATGCGTTCGAGTTCAGCGTCGTCGAGATCTTTAATTTTCTTGGTGTATTCCACGCCAACTTTGGACAAAATGTCGCGAGCGCGAGCACGGCCGATGCCATAAATGGCAGTCAAACCGATTTCGGCATGTTGGTTCGGCGGAATGTTAATACCGGCAATACGAGCCATCTTTTACCTCTTTAGCCTTGACGCTGTTTGTGACGCGGATCAGAGCAGATCACACGAACAACGCCTTTGCGCTTAATGATCTTGCACTTGCGGCACATTTTTTTGACCGAAGCGTTAACCTTCATTGTTATCTCCAACCGTGTTTTACACGGATCATTGCTGTCCACACGACAGGAAGTTCGAGAGGATACTCTCTTTTTCCTTACTCTTCAAGTTTCTTACTCAGACGTAGTGCATCAGAGTAACAACTTTCTGAGACAGAATCGGGAGGAGATTGCTCTCCTCCGCTTTTCTGCGTGCCCTCGAGGCGTGAAGTATGGCCCCGAGCGGACTCATTCATTTGTTCTTCCGAAACTTACATCCCAGCAGAACCAAAGCCCTTGAAGTTAGTCTTCTTGAGCAAATTCTCATATTGTTGCGACATCATGTATGCCTGAACCTGGCTCATGAAGTCCATCGTTACGACTACAACGATCAACAACGACGTACCACCGAAATAGAACGGAACATTGAAACGCATATTCAAGAATTCCGGAACCAAGCAGACAAACACCAGATAAATCGCACCGCCGAGCGTCAAACGCAGCAACACTTTATCAATGTAGCGAGACGTTTGTTCGCCGGGACGAATACCTGGGACGAACGCACCACTCTTTTTCAAGTTCTCAGCCGTTTCACGCGGATTGAAAACCAAAGCCGTGTAGAAATAGGCAAAGAACACAATCATTGCAGCATAAAGCAATGTGTACAACGGTTGACCGGGCGACAAAGCCGCGGCCAAATCACGAATCCAACGGGTGGAATCCCCCGTCGTGAACCAACCGGCCAATGTTGCGGGGAACAAAATCAAAGATGAAGCGAAAATCGGAGGAATTACACCCGACATATTCATCTTCAACGGCAGGTAAGAAGTTTGTCCGCCATAGAGACGGTTACCGACCTGACGCTTAGCATAGTTCACCGTAATTCGGCGTTGACCGCGTTCAATAAAGACCACGAAGGCCGTCACGAGCGCGACAATGGCAATCACGAAAATCGAGGACAAAGGGCTGATAGCACCGGTGCTCACCAACTGGAACAAACCAGAAATAGCACTGGGCAAACCAGCAACGATACCGGCGAAAATGATAATCGAGATACCGTTACCCAAACCGCGTTCAGTGATTTGTTCACCGAGCCACATCAAGAACATCGTACCTGTAACCAAAGAGACCACGCAGGTGAAACGGAACATAAAGCCCGGATCCAAAACGAGGCCTTGTTGGCTTTCAAGCGCGACGGCGATACCGAAAGCTTGGAAAACGCCCAATAACAACGTACCGTAGCGCGTGTATTGAGTAATTTTCCGACGACCGGATTCGCCTTCTTTACGCAAACTTTCAAGCGAGGGGAGCACATAGGACAACATCTGCATAATAATGGATGCAGAAATGTAGGGCATGATCCCCAACGCAAACACTGAGAAGCGCGATAAAGCGCCACCAGAGAACATGTTGAACAGCCCGAGAATGCCGCCTTGTTGTTCTTGGAATAAACGAGACAGCATGTCGGGATCGATACCCGGCACCGGCACGTGAGCGCCGATGCGGTACACGACTAAAGCAAGCAGCAAGAAGATAATCCGGCGCTTTAAATCACCGTACTTCGGGCCGCTTGCCTGATTGGAACTAGGGCTGGTCGCCACGTTGTTCTTCCTAAAAAGCGAGTTACTCTTCGACGGAACCACCGGCAGCTTCAATAGCAGCCTTGGCACCCTTCGTAGCGCTCAAACCACGCAACACGATCTTGCGGGAAATTTCACCGGACAAAATCACGCGAGCGGACAAAGCGCGAGCAGAAACGATGTTAGCAGCCTTCAAGACAGCCAAATCAATTTCTTCCACAGACAAACCTTGGAGTTCGTTCAAGCGAACTTCTTCGCAGAAACGACGTGTCAAGGACGTGAAACCACGCTTCGGTAAGCGACGATGCAGCGGCATTTGACCGCCTTCGAAGCCCACCTTGTGGAAGCCACCAGCGCGGGACTTTTGACCTTTGTGGCCACGGCCGGCCGTTTTACCCCAACCGGATCCCACACCACGACCAACGCGGTGACGAGCGCTCTTAGAACCCACAGCGGGTTGCAAAGTATTTAATTGCATCATCTACCCCTAATTACTCGGCGCGAACCAAGTAGGCAACCTTCGTGATCATACCGCGCACGGCTGGCGTGTCTTCGAGTTCACGTGTTTGGTTCATCTTAGACAAGCCCAAGCCACGCAACGTAGCACGATGATCGGCCTTCGTGCCGATCGGGCTCTTGATCAACGTAACTTTAATGGTCTTCTTAGCCATTTCGAATCTCTCCTTCGGAATTAAGCCAAAATTTCTTCGACCGTCTTGCCACGCTTGGAAGCAATTTCAGCCGGAGAACGAAGAGCTTCGAGCGCTTTCAACGTAGCACGAACCATGTTGTACGGGTTCGTGGAACCGTGAGCCTTAGCAACAATGTTGCGAACGCCCATGGCGTCAAACACAGCGCGCATCGGACCACCGGCGATGATACCGGTACCTTCCGTGGCAGGAAGCAACATAACGCGAGCAGCACCGTGATGAGCTTCCACAGCGTGGTAGATCGTACCGTTGTTCAACGGAATACGAACCATGTTGTGGCGAGCATGTTCCATAGCCTTTTGAACGGCAGCCGGAACTTCACGGCTCTTACCCGTACCCATACCAATACGGCCGTCGCCATCACCAACAACAGTGAGAGCGGCAAAAGCCATAATGCGGCCACCCTTCACAACCTTGGTAACGCGGTTAACCGCAATCATATTTTCACGCATGCCGTCGTCGATAGCGTCGACAGCCGCATTCTTTCCTTGAGCCTTAGCCATAAGTCCCTCTTAGAACTTCAAGCCAGCTTCACGCGCGGCCTGAGCCAGCGCAGCGATGCGGCCATGAAAACGGTAACCAGAACGGTCAAAAGCACACGTTTCGATGCCGGCGGCTTTCGCCTTTTCGGCCAAACGCGTACCAATCAACTTAGCAGCCTTGACGTTGCCGCCACGGCCTTGTTCGTTAGCCAACTGGGCGCGAACTTCGGGTTCGAGCGTGGAGGCGGAAACCAACACGCGACCACCGTCAGCGCTGATAATGCTGGCATAAATGTGCAAGTTCGTACGATGAACCGTCAAACGATCCATCTTTTGCAACTTGATGCGGGCACGCGTAGCACGTGCACGACGCAGACGATTTGCTTTTTTATCGATCATTTCTGTCTCCGCCCCGCTTACTTCTTCTTGGTTTCCTTGATCACAACGACTTCGTCAGCATAACGAACGCCCTTGCCCTTGTAGGGTTCCGGCGGACGGTAGCCACGAATAACGGCAGCGGTCTGACCGACCTTCTGCTTGTCAGCGCCCTTGATCACAATTTCCGTTTGACTCGGGGTTTCAGCCTTCACACCGGCGGGCAACTTGTGCACCACGGGGTGACTAAAGCCGAGCGATAAATTCAACGTGTCACCGCTGGCTTGAGCACGGAAGCCCACACCAACCAACGTCAACTTCTTTTCGAAACCGACGCTGACACCCTTGTTCATATCGTTGACCAAAGCACGGATCGTACCGGAAGCAGCATTGGCTTCACGGCTGCTGTCAACAGCTTCGAAGTGCAAATGATCACCGTCTTGTTTGATGGTCACCAAAGGATTGAGCTTCAGGCTCAATTCACCCTTCGGGCCCTTCATAGAGATCACACCGTTGTCGATCTTGCAGTCGACACCCTTGGTGATGATCACGGCTTCTTTAGCGATTCGCGACATTCTCTATCCCTCCTCGCTCATTAAGCCACGTAGCAAATGACTTCGCCACCGATGCCGGCTGCACGGGCCTTGCGATCGGTCATCACACCCTTCGGCGTGGAAACGATAGCAATACCCAAACCGTTCATCACTTGCGGAATCGTTTGGTGGTTCTTGTACACACGCAAGCCCGGACGAGAAACTCGTTCAAGGCGTTCGATCACGGGACGACCGGCGTAGTACTTCAAACCGACGTGTAATTCAGCCTTACCGTTGTTTTCCACAACGCTAAAGCCATCAATGTATCCTTCATCCTTCAAGACTTGAGCGATGGCCACCTTCAACTTCGAGGAGGGCATCACCACTTCCGTCTTGTCGACAGTTTGACCATTGCGGATGCGGGTCAACATATCGGCGATCGGATCACTCATGCTCATGATAATCTCCTCGCTTACCAGCTAGCCTTGATAAGGCCGGGAATATCGCCGCGCATTGCGGCTTCACGAATCTTGGTACGAGCCAAGCCGAACTTGCGGAACGTACCACGGGGACGCCCCGTCAAACCGCAGCGGTTGCGCAGGCGGCACGGATTAGCGTCGCGGGGCAACAATTGCAATTGTTGACGAGCTTCCATACGTTCTTCGATAGAACGGGTGGCGTCATTAATAACCGCCTTCAAAGCGGCGCGCTTTTCCGCGAACTTCGCGACCGTACGGGCGCGCTTCAAGTCACGGTTAATCAGTGCGAGTTTAGCCAATTCACCACCTCGATTAATTGCGGAACGGAAAGCGGAAAGCGGCGAGCAAAGCCTTAGCTTCTTCGTCAGTTTTCGCAGTCGTCGTGATAGAAATATTCATCCCACGGAGCTTATCGATCTTGTCGTATTCAATTTCCGGGAAGATGATTTGTTCTTTAAGACCGATGTTGTAGTTGCCGCGACCGTCAAAAGAACGACCGGAGACACCACGGAAGTCACGAACACGCGGGAAAGCGATCGTGATCAAACGGTCCAAGAAGTCATACATACGTTCACCACGCAGGGTCACCATGCAACCGATCGGCATATTTTCGCGGATCTTAAAGTTAGCAATAGCCTTGCGAGTTTTTGTCACAACCGGCTTTTGACCGGCAATCTTGGTGAGATCGGCAACAGCGTTGTCGATCAACTTTTTATCGTTAACCGCTTCGCCGACACCCATGTTCAACGTAATCTTCGTGATACGCGGAACTTGCATTGTGGTTTTGTAACCGAACTTCTTGATCAATTCGGGCACAATGGCTTCACGGTAGAGAGTTTGGAAACGAGACATCGATTTACCCTCTATTAAGCCTTAGCGCCGACAATGCTGCCGTCGCTCTTAAACACGCGAACCTTCTTACCGTCGACTACTTTAAAGCCGACACGTTCGCCCTTACCAGTGGCCGGATTGACGAGCATGACGTTCGATTGATCGATCGGCATAACCTTGTTGACGATACCGCCGGTTGCACCCGTCATCGGGTTCGGGCGAGTATGCTTCTTAGCAACATTGATGCCTTCGACCGTCACGTGACGATCGTCGACTCGGGAGAGCACGGTACCGCGCTTGCCCTTGTCTCGGCCGGTGATAACGATAACTTCGTCACCTTTACGGATGCGTTGCATCGCGCGTCTCCTTACAAAACTTCCGGAGCCAAGGAAACGATCTTCATAAATTGTTCCGTACGCAATTCACGCGTAACCGGTCCGAAGATACGAGTTCCAATCGGCTCTAATTTAGAATTGAGCAACACAGCGGCGTTGCCATCGAAAGAAATGGAAGAACCGTCAGCACGACGCACGCCCTTGGCGGTACGAACCACAACAGCGTTGTAGACTTCGCCCTTCTTGACGCGGCCACGCGGCGCGGCTTCTTTAACCGTCACCTTGATGACATCACCGATGTTGGCGTAGCGGCGCTTAGAACCGCCCAACACCTTGATACACATCACTGAACGAGCGCCCGTGTTATCGGCCACGTCCAGTTTGCTTTGCATCTGAATCATGATTACCTATTTCCCAACTTATTCCGCTATGCGGATAGTATTGGTCCCGTTATTGGGAGGAAGAACAGTTTTTCAGTTTTGCTGAAGCCTGCTTGGTCCAGGTTGCTTGACCAAATAACTGCCCTTGACGAATACGGCTGGGGTCGACAAAGTGTCAACCCCAACCACGAAGCCGCAAGTATATCTAAGATTTAGAAAACTTGCAAGGCTAATTTTATTAGATGATTTCGGCCTTCTTCAAAACCTTCGTCACCGTCCAAGCCTTAGTCTTGGAAATGGGACGGGTTTCGGAGATTTCAACCGTATCACCTTCGTTCAGGTCATTGGACTCACAATGAGCATGATACTTCTTGGAGACCAACACAAACTTGCCATACAGCGGATGCATTTCCTTACGTTCAACGAGAACGGTAACGGTCTTTTGCATCTTGTTGCTGACAACTTTGCCGACCAACGTACGAGCTAACGTAGTCTTTTGAGTTTCTTGTGTCATTTCGAAGCCGCCTTTTGAGCGAGAATCGTGCGAACGCGCGCGATATCACGACGCGTCGTGCGCAACTGATTCGGGTTTTGAAGTTGTTGAGTGCCGTGTTGCATGCGCAGTTTAAAGTGCGCTTGCATCAAGTCAGCCAGTTCCTTCTTGAGCGCAGCTTCGTCCATGGCGAGCAATTCTTTTGCGTTCATTGCCGTCTCTCCTTACATTACATGCCGATTTGGCGGACAACAAACGTGGTTTTGACAGGCAACTTGGCAGCGGCGAGAGCAAAAGCTTCGCGAGCCAATTGTTCGTCAACCCCGTCCATTTCATAAAGCACACGGCCCGGTTGCACTAAGGCCACCCAGTATTCCGGATTACCCTTACCGTTACCCATACGGACTTCGGCAGGCTTTTCAGAAATGGGCTTATCCGGGAACACGCGGATCCACACGCGGCCACCACGCTTGATATGGCGGGTGATGGCACGACGAGCAGCTTCAATTTGACGAGCCGTCAGACGACCGCGTTCGAGCGTCTTCAGACCAAATTGACCGAAGGAAACATTGGCGCCGCGGGTAGCGAGACCATAGTTGCGGCCCTTTTGATCCTTGCGGTATTTGCGTCGATTAGGTTGCAACATCGCTTATTCTCCGTCTTTAGCAGCAGCCACAGCCTTCTTAGCACGACGAGCGGGCTTCTTTTCAGCCTTTTCGCCATCAGCTGCAGCAGCTTCCGTCTTCTCAGCAGTCTTGCGAGCGCGGCGAGCAGGCTTAGCTGCACGTTCGCCGGCGGGACGACGAGAACGACGATCTTCACGTTCAGTCTTTTCTTGGGCCTGAGCTTCTTCACCGAAGTTGTCACCCTTGTAGACCCATACCTTCACACCGATCACGCCATAAGTCGTGTTGGCTTCAGAGAAGCCGTAGTCGATATTAGCGCGCAACGTATGAAGCGGCACACGACCTTCGCGGTACCATTCGGTACGAGCGATTTCAGCACCGTTCAAACGACCGGCGGACATGATCTTGATGCCTTGAGCGCCCAAACGCATAGCGTTTTGCATGGCACGCTTCATGGCACGACGGAACATCACACGCTTTTCCAATTGCTGAGTGATGCTGTCAGCGATCAATTGAGCATCAAGTTCAGGACGACGAACTTCTTCGATATTAACGTGAACAGGCACGCCCATCATCTTTTGAACTTCGTTCTTCAAAACTTCGATGTCTTGGCCTTGCTTGCCGATCACCACACCCGGACGGGCAGAGTAGATCGTGATACGAGCGTTCTTAGCAGGACGTTCGATCAAGATACGGCTCACAGAGGCATTGCGCAACTTCTTTTGCAAGAAGGAGCGAACCTTCAAATCTTCACCCAAGGTACGGGCGAAGTTACGGCCTTCCGCATACCAGCGCGAGGTCCAGTCACGCGTCACGGGGAGACGGAAGCCGGTGGGATTAATTTTCTGTCCCATAATTCACCTTTACTTCTTAGCGTTAGCGTCACCAACGGACACGTAGATGTGGCACGTTTGCTTGTTGATGCGAGTACCACGACCCTTGGCGCGAGCACCGAAACGGCGCAGCGTCTTGGCCTTTTCCACATGGATCTTCGTCACGCGCAATTCATCGATGTCAGCGCCGTCATTGTGTTCGGCGTTGGCGATCGCGCTTTCAAGTGCCTTCTTGATAATCACGGCAGCTTTCTTTTGCGTGAACGTAAGAATATTCAAAGCCTTATCCACGGGCTTGCCGCGGACGAGGTCGGCGACTAAACGGCCCTTCTGAGCCGAAAGACGAACGCCACGAACAATAGCAGAGGTTTCCATTATCTAACTCCTACTAGTTATTTCTTGTCGGACGCGTGACCCTTGAAAGTACGGGTCATAGCGAATTCGCCCAACTTGTGGCCGACCATATTTTCATTAATGTACACCGGGACGTGTTGACGACCGTTGTGGACGGCAATCGTCAAACCGATGAACTCAGGAAGAATCGTCGAACGACGAGACCAGGTCTTCAACGGACGCTTGTCACGGCTGGATTGTGCAGCTTCGACTTTCTTCATCAAGTGCCCATCAACAAACGGGCCTTTCTTTAACGAACGAGACATTTGGCCCCCTTATTTACGGTTCCGGCGCTGCACGATCATACCATCGGTGCGCTTGTTATTACGTGTACGATAACCCTTGGTTAATTGACCCCAGGGCGTCACAGGAGCGCGACCCGTACCAGTACGACCTTCACCACCACCGTGCGGGTGATCAACCGGGTTCATGGCAACGCCACGCACCGTCGGACGAATACCGCGCCAACGCTTGGCACCGGCCTTACCGAGTTCACGCAAACTGTTTTCTTCATTGCCAACCATACCGATCGTGGCGCGGCATTCAATGTGAATGTAACGCACTTCACCGGAGCGCAAACGCACTTGAGCGTATTCGCCTTCACGAGCGATCAATTGAGCAAAGGAACCAGCAGAACGCACCAATTGAGCGCCCTTACCCGGCTTCATTTCGATACAGTGAATCGTGGAACCGATCGGGATGTTGCGCAACGGAAGCGCATTACCCACTTTGATCGGGGCTTCTTGACCATTCATCAATTCAGCGCCAACAGTCAAACCCTTCGGGGCAATGATGTAGCGACGTTCGCCGTCAGCATAAAGCACGAGAGCGATATGAGCAGAACGGTTCGGATCGTATTCAAGACGTTCAACACGAGCGGGGATACCGTCCTTGTTGCGCTTGAAGTCGATGATACGATATGCCTTCTTGTGGCCACCACCCTTATGACGGCAGGTGATATGACCATTATTGTTGCGACCGGCGATACGGTTCTTCTTTTCGAGAAGAGCGGCAAAAGGCTTGTCCTTGTGCAACTCGGGGCTCACAACCTTAACAGCGTGACGACGACCGGCCGACGTCGGTTTCAATTTGACGAGAGCCATTACTTCACCTCTGCAAAGTTAATTTCTTGACCAGACTTCAAGGTCACATAAGCCTTGCGCACATCGCTGTGCTTGCCGGCGAAACGGCCAAAATGAGCCGTCTTTCCCTTGATGTTGACCATTTGAACGCTTTCGACTTGCACCTTAAAGAGCAATTCGATTGCGGCCTTGACTTCTTGCTTCGTGGCATCGGGAACAACATGGAAAACCACTTGACCATGCTTTTCACCAACCATCGTGCTCTTTTCGGAGACCACCGGAGCAAGGAGCACCTTCATTAAACGATCTTGGCTCATCATCCCCACATCTCCTCAAGCTGAGCGATCGCTTCTTTGGTCACTACAACTTTCTTGTAGAAGATCAAGGAAAGCGGATCAGCATAACGCGGTTCCACCACGAAAACATTCTTCAAGTTGCGAGAAGCCAAATAGAGGTTTTCGTCAACTTCTTTGGTGATGATCATGACGGATTCGAGACCCATTGCCTTCAACTTTTGAGCAAAGGCTTTGGTCTTCGGGCTGTCGGCTCCGATGGAGTCAACGACCACGAGACGGCCATCGGCAACAAGCTTGGAGAAGATCACGGCCATAGCGGCACGGAACATCTTCTTGTTAACCTTATGACCGAAGTTTTCATTCGGGGTATTCGGGAAAGCACGACCGCCTCCACGCCACACCGGAGAGCTCGTCATACCACTGCGGGCACGACCCGTGCCCTTTTGACGCCACGGCTTCTTGGTCGAATGATGCACGTCAGCACGCGTCAATTGAGCGCGAGTACCTTGACGGGCGTTAGCTTGGTAGGCCACCACGATCTGGTGCACCAAAGCTTCATTGTATTCACGACCAAACACGGCGTCGGAAGCCGCCACCTTGGCGGTTTCATTACCTTGTTCGTTCAGGACATTCAGTTCCATTGATCGCTCCTTAGGCCTTCACAGCCGGACGGACAATAACTTTGCCGCCCTTAGCACCGGGGACAGCGCCACGAACGAGCAACAATTGACGTTCGACATCAACACGAGCCACCACGAGGTTTTGCGTTGTGCGTTGCACATCGCCCAA
>ERZ827186.692-NODE-692-length-35465-cov-5.165518_pt1 | contig 35465 bp, 43 predicted proteins | sample MGYA00519918_ERZ827186 | MGnify/ENA primary metagenome ERZ827186 (study PRJEB31778, sample SAMEA3449275) | human gut metagenome | biome: human gut; feature: human-associated habitat; material: faeces | place: United Kingdom | collected 2010/2012 ...
TGGTAGAGGCCGCAAGTTCAAGTCTTGTCACTCAGACCAAATAAAGCCGAAAACGAACCGTTTTCGGCTTTATTTTTTGCATTTTCGGGGCAAAATCGCGTGTTTTCCCCCCACTTTCATACCACCTGAAATTCCGAAAATTTTTTGACCACATATTTGACCACAGTTGGAGCAAAGGCAAATCGTTTGGTTGCTTCTGCTCCGGTACGCTCTGCCCCAAAAACTAAATTCAAAAAGTTCCCGGAGGTATTCCCTCCGAGAACCTTTTTCTTTGTTTCCTGCGTATCAGTTTTTAGTTATTCCATATAACGATCTTCCTGCCGATCTCGTCGCACTTCTCGCTGATTCTTTTCAACTCCAGAATCATTTCAGTCAAGAGTTCTTTTTCGCTTAGTTCTATGAGACGCGCTTTCTCGGCTTCCGGATCAATTGCAGGAGCTTTTTTCAGCCAATCGAACATAGCGCTTTCCTCAGCGCTTTTGAGCACTGCCGCGGCTATGATCATATTCTTTGTTGTTCGGGTTGCACTGATTCGAGCGGTTGTCCCTGTTTGCCTGATATGCGCTGTTGTTTGGATTGTGCTGATTTGCGTAATGGTTCAGTTGTTCTTTGCTGTGGGTGTTGCCCGATACTCTGTGTTCTTTACTCATTTTTCCTTCTCCTTCAATCTTCGACGATTTCGTATTCAACTCTTGAGCCTCTCACGCGACGCGCATGAAAGCGTTTTCCGTTTGCCATCCAGTGTGGAAATAAATCCGCTTTTTCTTCGTTGGTATCACGATGGCAAATAACTATGTTCTCCGGCACGTCGCACCCGCCGTTTGAAAGCGGACGAATGTGGTCAAGTGTCGGATGATAGGAGCTGTTCGGATTCCCACAAGCTGATTTTTTCATCAAACGTCCCGCGTAATCGTAAGCCTCCTGCTCCGCACCGTATACTCGATTCCAAACGTCGATTGTCTTGAATTTTGACATTTTGAGTACCTCCTTTCGTGTTGGTACCTTTATTATACTTTACGCCAAATAAAAAATCGAGTGGACAGCTGTCCACTCAATTTAATAGGTCTTGAATTTTGATGTTTGTGTATTTAGAAACCGCAATTATATTTTCAAGTTTCGGACAGCGAAAATGATTACCATTTCTGTTCCATGATTTTATCGTCTCAACAGAAACAAATAACTTGGAAGCCGCATCCTCCAATTTTTCGCCTTGCCTTTTAATTGCGTTGTAGCATTTCCTGCCTATCTCAGTGGTATCACCTTGCGCGTACATATCAAAAACTGTTTGAATATCAAAAATATCTTCTCCGATGATATAAGCCATCTGGTTAATCAGTTCTTGATTCGATGAGACGCCGTTCACCTTCGTGCCATCCTCCGTCATCATGACAAAGTGTACGCACCTCCGTTCATCGGGAATCAAATACGGACTATGCGTGGAATACACCACCTTTATCCCGCGCTTTGTAAGTTCAATTAACTCGCGGAGCACTTCGCGTTGTGCGCTCGGATGCAACATTGCGGCAGGCTCATCAATAATGAAAATATCGCCCTCACTCAATATGTTTTTCATAAAGTAATAAGTGAAATACCACCTTCTGCCTGCACTCGTTTCATTGAGATTAATCTGCTCACCGGTATTTTCGTTAAGGAAAATAGAAATGTGTCCTTTTTCATCGGCATGAACCGATATGCTTTCATACATCTCTCTGTCGAATAAAGGAATATTGTTGTTTAAAAACGCTTCAAAATCCTTAATCGCTTGCTCTGAAAGAATCAATTCATTATTTGATGATTTAAGCAGATCTTCACGATCACTCCCATCGTATACCTGTCGCAAATAAGTTTCCATTATGGAATTAGCATGATTGTTATAATAGTAATTACGATCCTCTTTTTTGAAGATTACATCACTGCTCTCATTTTTCAGAATCAAGCATCGCTTGCCAATGATATGCTGAACATGTCGCAAAAATGAATAATAGCGGTCATCCTGTTCTTGCCTTAATATATAATCGGTGTCCAGTCCTTCTTGAATACGCTTTGTTCTTTCCTCGATCTCCTTCATCAACCGATCAATACGCTCGCATGCATCTTTTGTCGCTTTATTGATTTTTGTGATTTCCCTTTTGATCGCAGCTCTGTTGATGGATACGAATTTCTGCTCAAAGTTGGCAAGTGAGGGCTCTATGTATTCAAGTCTAAATGGCTTATTTTCATCCATCCTCAAATAAAGAGGAGTTTGAGCAATGAATGTCAGCGCCGTTTCATCATCTTCAAAGGTTCTCAGCATGCTTTCAAGGACTTTACGCACATTATCTATAAAATACTCTGCTCGCCAAGATAACTCTTTGTAATTTGTCAACCCGCCATTTGCGTCTTTCAAGTTATAGCAATGAATCGGTAATTCTTCATATCCGTCATGAGATATTTTCGTGAGTTGCTTTTCGTATAAATCAACAGCATCTTTTAATTGCAATGCCAAGTCGCGAATATCAACAATTTCTTTCTTGATGGATGAGACAATATATTCAGAACGGAGTCTGTCAATCTTCAAATCATTACCGCTGCTATAGGCAATCACCTCACACTTGTCTTTATCGTATACGACTTCAGGTAACATCGCAACTACATCTTCTTCCGTCAGCTGAATGTGCGCACGATAGGCAATCTGCCCTTTTTCTCTATCTCCATAGTAATTGGTGTTCGCCAAAGCAACTGCCGATAAAGCTTCCAAAACATTCGTTTTTCCGCTGCCGTTTTTGCCTATCAGCACTGTCGGCAATCCGTCAAAAAAAGAAATTGTAACAGGCGTTTTTATTGATTTATAACTTTCTATTTCAATACTTATCAGTTCCATGTACTACAATTCCTTTAGCTCTTCAATTTGCAGTTCTCGTATTCTTTGTTCACTGCGTATCAGTTTCATGATTTTTTCTCAAGCTTTAAAGCATCGATCAGCTTATGGACATTGGTGAAAGAATTCCAATCGCAAAAAGGATAATTATCATCTTTGTGGTATTTTTTATATTTCAGAATCCTGTTCTGCATCTCCACATCTGCGTTATGAACGGCCTCATCCAAGCGTGGCATAAGAACATCTGTAATCATCTGTTTGTCTTCTTTAGCATACCCCTTGGTATATCCCTTTGCTCTCAGGATCCGGTCAAAATCCGCAATAAGTTTTTCGGCAGTTTTCTCTGTATAACACTTTTCAAAGTGGTCAATCAGCCATACTTCAAACGCCATATTGGAAAAAGCAATTCCAATTCCTTTCTCTTTTGCGGTTTTTATCGCCGGTTCAACAGAATCAATCGGGAATTCGTCCTTATCAAAAACGCACCACACCCTGTTCTGAGCATTTTTCATCCCGATCGCATGATCAACAAGTGCAACCGGATCGTCATTCATAAATTTCACGCTGATTTTGAAAATGCTTTTATAATTAGAGCGAACTGCTTCAAAATAGTTTTTCTCCGTCCGCTTTCCGTTGGTCAGAATCAAAAACTCATCCCGAACCGCAATTTTCTTGGTCTTTCTCGGCATATGCTCACCTCATTCCTTGCCTTTAAGGTCCGGCAGCGAAGCATAGAAGCCGGCAAGATAACGCTTGCTGAAAAGATCATTTTTGCGAACTCCGTTGAAATCGGAGAGCGACACAAGTGAGCTTCTCCCGTACTGATCCTTGCTGGTAAAGTAAATCTGATCACGGCGTAGGCCTTCGTCCATCAGCATGACATTATGCGCCGTGCAGATCAGCTGGGCATTCTTCGGGTTGTGTTCAATTGAGTTGAACAAACCGATAATATAATCCGCAACCAAGAAATGCAATTTCGCATCAATTTCATCGATGAAGATTGTTCTTCCCTGGTCAAGTGCCGCGAGGATCCAACCGAGATAGCAGAACAACCGCATAGTACCCTCGGAGTTGAATCCGTTCTCTTTGAAGAGCATAACCGGCTTTTTGCCGACAACTTCATTGTTTTTGTTAAAGACATCAAAATCCGTTTTTACATCAATGTGATACACATTTTCGTTTTCGGTTTTGATCTGCCCGGTCATCAACGCGGGATTAATCTGCATCTGGGTGTTGATATTAAGAATATCGTTCTGCGTTTCAACCGTAGCAATCTTATCCTTGATTACTTCAAAATCAGAAATACCGATATCCGCACGCTGCAGAATGTCCAAAGCCTGCTCCTTGTATTTCCCGTTCTCCATGGTGTAGATATCAAGTGAGTTTGCCATGTTTTCAAACACAATCAGTACGCTGGAAAACCACAGAATAACATCCTGCAAATATTTGTTGACGGGAAGATTGAAGTTGTTTCCGATGGATACAAACAGAGTTGCAGGCGGGACTTTTATCAGACCAATGACCTGGTTTGAAAGCCCCATAATCTCGAGTTTATCATAAGTCCGCTCAAATACCTTTGTCAGCCGTTCTTCACGTTTATAAAGCCATTCATGATATACTGCACCTCCGAGAAGCTCAAACCCGTACTTATAGTAAATTTCATTCTGAATAAATTCTACTTCAAACAGAGTGGGACTTTTATTGGCATCCGCCTGAAAAGCAAACGGTTCGTTTCCCGCAATAACCGGAATCTGAGCGGAGGAAAGTCTCACGACATTGACCATGTAAGCAAAAGCTTTCATAATGTTGGATTTGCCCGATGCGTTGCCTCCGAAAATCACCGCAGATTTCAGAAGTTCATTATCTCCTTTGCCCATCACTTTTTCATTGACGGTGAATGTGTTGATTTCACTGAGCGTGGGATCTACGGTCGTCTGCATCGACAAGTTGGCTTCTTCATAGAACGACCTGTAATTATCAAATCTAAAATTAATCAGCATGTTCTATCTCCCTTCAATTATACCGTTACCAGTATACTACATTATATGCCGATTGTCAACTCCTTATTTTGATTATTTGCAAATTATTTTCAATTTTCGAATTTAAGAAGCCGAGACATCGGCATACATGGAGATTATGCGATTGTTATTTCATTGCTTTTCAGTTTTTCTATCATCTCCTTAAGCTTCCTCTCGCACTCCTCCTCGCTCTTTGCGTAGACGATATACTGCTCCCGTTTGCCGTCCTTGCTACGGGGCGTATATTTGCCCTGCCATGTGTTTTTACTGATCTTTGAGATACATCCCGTGCCGGGCTTGCGCTTCTTGCTCTTTTTGGCGGTGAATTCAGCGTGTTTCGGTTCCTGTTCGGGTGGTTTGCCCGTCTTCGTGGTTATCGTCGCACACGGGCAAATCTGCGGGCTTTGGCGTGCCGAAGGCATCGTCCATTTTCTTTGCGGCGTTGCGCTCCATCTCACCGGTCACATGAGAATATACGCTGATGGTCGTCTCCGCCGAAGAGTGACCGAGAACTGCAGACAGCGTTTTGATGTCCAGCCCATTCTCCAGTGCCATGGTTGAGAAGATATGCCGCAGACCGTGGAACGGGATGTGATTACATTCGGCGCGCTCCAGCATATCCGACAGCCGACTGCGACAACTCGTCGGACTGCGCGGATGCGTCGGATCGAGTGGCGACGGGAAAACCCACTCAGAGTTGACCGTTTTCCGATACTCTCCGAGAATATTCAGCACCGACTGCGGCAGATGCACCGACCGCACCGAGGATTTTGTTTTCGGCGTACTGATGATATAGTCCGAGCCGAGCGTGGTGTATTCGCGTCTGATGCTCAACTCGCCTGTCGTAAAGTTGATGTCATCCCATTTCAGCCCGAGCAGTTCGCCACGCCGCATACCTGTGGCAAGTCCGAGGAGGATAAGCTCATAGAAGCCTTCTTCCTTCGCCTGTATAAGCAACCGCGCGATTTCTTCGTGTGACAGCACTTCGATTTCTTTATTCTTCTTTGGCGGGAGCTTGCAACCGACCGCCTCATTGCGGTTGACCAGACCCTCTTTCAGCGCCTGATCGAGCGCACATTTGATGCGGGTGTGCATCGAACGTATGACCGCACCCGACAGTTTTTTATCGCCGACACCGTTGCGGTCAAGATTGCCGCTTTTCATCTGTTCGGCATAAAATTTTTCAAGATCACTCTTTTTGAGCGCGGCAAGCGGGAGCTTTCCGATGCCGGGGATGATGTGCTTGTAGATGTCGTTTTCGTATTTCAGGCGCGTGGTTGCGGCAATGCTCAGCTCGCAGAAATTGCGATACCAATAGTCGATATACTCACCGAACGGCATGTCCGCGGCGGTTTTCACGACCGGCTTCTGTACGGTTTCCTTGAGAGCTTTCAGCTTTTCTTCGACCTCGCGCTTGGTTTTTGCCAAGACATTTTTCGTAATCGGCAGATTCTTTTCATCGTAACCGACCACACATCTGCCTTCCCATCTGCCGTCTTTGCGCTGACGGATCAGCCCTTGTCCGTTCTTTCGTCTGCCCACGGTTTCAGCTCCTTTCCGAGAATTTTTTCAAGTGCATTGCCCGTAACTTCGGAGGCACGCTTTTGCATTTCTTCCGTCACATGCGCATAACAGTCGAGTGTGAAGCCGGGCTTGGTGTGTCCGAGCTCCTTTGCCAGCGTCTTTTCATCCACGCCGACGGCAATCGAATGGGTGGCATAGGTATGCCGCAAGCCGTGGAACGGGATGTCGGGAAGCCCCGCCTTCTTGATGATTCGCTTGAAGGTACCGTATGCCGTGTTGGGATTGATCGGTTTTTCCGCGTCGCGCAGGCTCGGGAAGATCCATTCGGAGCCGATGGCTTTCTTGCGCTCTTTCAGCATGCGGACAACGCTTTCGGGCAGGACAATCGTGCGGATACCGGTGTCGGTTTTCGGATCGCTGACCGTGATTCCGCCCCTGACCGGAATGACCTGACGTGCCACGCTGAGCTTGCCTTCCGCTTCGTTCAAGTCCTCCCAGCGCAGTCCGCAGATCTCACCTTTGCGTAGTCCCGTCATACATTCGAGGTAGAAGAAGTCCCGCCACCATGGTTCATTCTCAATGATTTTCAGAAACTTTTTGAGCTGTTCCTCATTATATACTTTTCGTTCCGTGCTGTTCAGCGCGGGGATCGTTGTGCCGTCGGTCGGATTTTTGACGATGATATGCTGCTCCACTGCCATCTCAAAGCACTTGTGCATCATCATATGCACTGCTCTGACCGTACTGCCCGAGAGCGATTTTCCTTTGGTTTTGCTCTCGGTGACGCGCCCTTCTTTGAGCAGCTTTACGTAGAGCTGTTGCATATCCCGCGTGAGGATCGCCGAGATTTTCTTATCGCCGAGATACGGACGGATGTAGGCATCCGCATAGAAAATATACTTGTTCAGCGTCTGCGGGCGCACCACATCCTTCTGATAGCAGAGCCAACGGTCGAGCCATTCGTTCAGGTTCACGAGGCAATCTTCGTTCAGTTCCACCCCGCGATAGGTTTCGAGGAGCTTATAAAATTTCGTCATCGCCTCGCTCTGCGTCTTGCCGAAGACCGATTTGTATATCGGCTTGCCGTTCTCTTTGTGCCCGACGATGATGCGTGCTTCCCATCTTCCGTCCGGTCTTTTTCTGACCATTCCGTCCCCGTTCGGACGTCGTTTACTCATGTTTTTCACCTTCTTTCACGCACAACAATACCACAAAGCTTTTCATATATCCAGCGGAAATCGAAAGAGTTATCGGAAAGTTATCAATTCGCCCCGATGTTTTTTCTTTGTTCCCCGCATCAAAAAATTTGCGATTCCGAATTTATTTCTGCCATTCGATTGCGTTGTCCAGAGAAACGCTCCCGTTGATTCTCCGGACTTCCTCGATGCAGGCGTGACGAAGTTTGCCGAGGTCTTCATCTTCAATGTCATTTGTCGCCGCAATCACATTGAGCAGCATTGAAATTTCAACCGACAGCTTGAAGAGTGCACTGCTCTGACGTCGGGACCGTTTTGCCCGAAGATTTCTCTATGGACACCCGGTTTCACCGCCGGGAGGATTTTTAAGCCAACCCTTGCAACTGTTTTTTAGCTATGATACAATATATCCGATAAAACACCGCATAAAATATCGGGAAATATAATTTTTGCGATGATATAATATGTTTGACAGGAGGATGAATATGGACTGGATATGTGGAATTCAAAATGCGATAAACTACATCGAAAATCATCTTACAGATGAAATTGATTATGAGGAGGTTGCAAAGCAAAGCTTTTCGTCAGGTTATCATTTTCAGCGGATTTTCGGTATTCTCTGCGGCTACACGCTCGGGGAGTATATCCGGCTTCGCAGATTATCGCTTGCTGGCACAGAGCTTGCAAACACAAAAACAAAGGTGATTGACATAGCTCTGAAATACGGGTATGACTCTCCGGACAGCTTCGCAAAAGCATTTCAAAAATTTCACGGCATCACTCCATCCGAAGCGCGCAGGAATGGTCAGATGCTCAAGTCTTTCTCCCGCCTGTCCATTCAAATTATATTGAAAGGCGGTAGCACCATGAATTACAGAATTGAAGAAAAAGAAGAAATGATACTGACGGGCTATAAGCGTCATTTTTCGGGCGTTCCCGGAGAACGTGCAGAACAAGAAAAAGAAATGTATGTAAAAACAAGACCGTTACAGTACATTCTCCAAGCTCTTTCGGGCGATAATGTAAGCAATTTTGATGTCATTACCAACATTGACGACAACGGATACGACTTTTATATTGCAAGCCGGTTGACCGAATATTATCGCAATAATCTCAACAAGGATGGAGTCTTGGGGAAAGAATTCGCCGGGTATTATCAAAATATCACGATTCCCAAATGCACCTATGCGATATTTGAAACCGAGAGATGTGCGTATCCAACGCTGATATTCCTTGAGCTGAGGAAGAAAATCGCAAGCGAGTGGCTGCCGAATTCGGGATATGTGCTGAAAGATGCTCCTGAGCTTGTGGTAACACATTGGTACAGGGGAGAGAAGCATAACCAAAGATATCGCGAGCTTTGGATTCCAATCGAAAAAAGATAGTTTTTAGCCCCGCTTCGGCGGGGCTTTTCTTTGTTTCCTACATCAAAAAACTTGCGATCCCGAATTTATTTCTGCCATTCGATTGCGTTATCCAGAGAAACGCTTCCGTTGATTCTCCGGACTTCCTCGATGCAGGCGTGACGAAGTTTGCCGAGGTCTTCATCTTCAATGTCATTTGTCGCCGCAATCACATTGAGCAGCATTGAAATTTCAACCGACAGCTTGAAGAGCGCACTGCTGCGCGCGTGCTCACATTTGTCAAGCACTCTCCGCAAAGTATCCACCGTCTCGGAAGAAATCAGCTCGGGCACCCTGCGATTACAGAGATACGCATTATAAAAATCAACCGCCTTTTCGATATATTCGCTGACACTTTTGGAGCCGTCCGACTTGCTGAGTGCCTTTGCCGTGTCCAATGTTTCCTCGCTGATATGCAGAGAAAAACGAGTTTGCCTATTCTCCATAAAAGCCTCCTTTTTTGCCTCAGACGCCTGCAAAAAGCCCGCAAACACCGGCTTTTTCGCATTGCAGGCGCCTGAATTTGTGTTCATGCGATTTTTGACACACACTTGCGCATATTTTTCTTTCGTGCAAAACCCGCGAAAAAGCGAGCAAATGCGGTCAAAACACGCGAAAAACGGAGGGCTCTGCCCGCCGATGTGATTCGGGCGAGCGTTTTTGACGCACGCCCTTTCTCCTGCTTGAAAATCGACCTTCGCATAAATCTTCACATTTGCCCGTTTTCCGCGTGGTTTTCGGCATGAACGCTGTTTTTTGTGTGCCGCTCATATTTTGCAATCCGCTCCCGCATTTCTGCCTCCCGTCTCAGCTTGTCAAGCTCTTTTTCGTCATACGCTTTCTTGATGGGAGCGATAGGCGTGATGTGATATTTCAGCGTGCCGTTATGAACCTCACCGCTCTTTGTCCTTATCAAGGTCTGCTCGGTTTCGACCAGCCCGCGCTTTTCAAGTGAGCGAAGATATTTCATCACCGTGTTCTTTGACATTCCGATCCGCTCCCCGATCTCACGGAAGGACGGATAGCAGGTGTGTGTCCTGCGGTCTTCATAATAAAGCAGACAGGCGTAAAGCAGAATTTCACCGCCCGAGAGATCCATATACAGCACGCTGTTCGGCACCATGAAGTAGTTACCCTCCGCATAAGATTTGCGGGCAGTGCCGTGCGTGACGATGCGGGCAAAATCGTATTGCGTTTTCTCTTTGAGAGAAAGATTCACCTTGATGCGTTGCGAGATGTGTTTGCCTTTTTCCGTGATCACCACCTCGGAAAGAAAACCTGCCACAACCAAAGGCAAATATCCGCGACTGAGAATCCCTTTCCTGATTTCATGTTGGAGATCCTCATCAAATTTTGCAAACATAAAAATCGCACACCCGAGCCATAGCGAATATGCCGCTCCGGAATTAAAATCAACCGTTTTCAACGCAAGCCTGATATGTGCGGGCTTCATGAGGTCGAGTATCACTTTTCGGATATCCTCGGTTGCAAAGCCGACTCCGTAGCAAGCGATTTCTTCGATATTCCACAGCCGATGCAGAGCATTTATCACGCGGTGCTTTTCCCGGCGGTCGAGGTTCAGCCCCGAGCCGTCGGTTGAAAAATAGTATCGGTCAAGCTCCGCCGAAAGCCTTGCGTCAAGCTCGGGACAGATACCGCTCATTTACTCACCTCCGTTTTCATTTCCACCCACGCGATGAATTTTTCTTTCGGAACAATCAGACGGTTCCCAACACGCAATGCGGGAAAGTCTTTTTCCTTCATCAGCTCGTATGCCGAGGACATGGCTATCCTCAGCACATTCGCAACCGTTTCCGCATTGAGAAACAGCGGCAACTCGTCGTAAGTCTTGTAGTTTGATTCTTTCATATAACACCTCCGTTATTTTTTGCAATAAGAAAAAGTGAGCATCGGAAGAAAACAGAGTTGCACTCTGCAAAATCTTCTGATACTCACCCTTAGCTCCCGATTTCACAGCCGGGAGGATGGCTCACTTTCGATTAAAATGTTGCGCTTGTAACGGGAATGGCGACATATCCCCGCGCCACCTTCGGCTTTTCAATCACCGCAAGCATGGTTTTGCACCGCGGGCACAGCATCGTTTTACCTTGGTAGTCCGGCTTGGCAACGCTGATCGTCACCGTGTTTTTCTCTTTCGGATCCGTGCTGTACAGAAGCGTTCTTCCGCAACAGTCCACCGGACAACGCGCAATGGGGATGCGCTTTATTTCTTCGCCTTGTGCTCTCTGTGTCGTTTTAGAGATTTCCATACCGCTTTCCTCACATGCTCCCATAGTATTTGTCAATCCCGCCGAAACCGGGAATCATCTTGCCCGCCCGCGTTCTTATGATGAAGTTGTTCAGGCGTTTCTTAAACTCAGCAGGTCGTTTCCGTGCTGCATCGATATAGGCAATGCGAATGCGTTTGTAGCCCTCAGGGAACGACTGATAATTTTCCCACGCGGCTAAGTCGGCTTGTATAGCATTCGAAATATCTTCCGGAAAGACATACGGCGCACGGATGATGTCGATCACGCTTTTCCGAATCTTCGGATGAATCAATCCCTGCCCGTCAAGCCAAATGAGGCGTTCGATATTCGGGCGCGAGTATGGACTGCCCGGCTTTCTCGGCGTAAAATGCTGTGCGCGGTGCAGTGCGTCAATATGTCGGATCGTGCTGTCGATCCAACCGAAGCAAAGCGCCTCCTCGACCGCATCGTTATAGGAAAGGCTCGCCTCGCCCGACTCTTTCATCGGAAACACAAACCATATTTCTTTTTCGGTTTCAAAATGCTCCTCAAGCCACGCCCGCCATTCGGCGCGGTCGGCGGTGTGAAAAATGCTGTCATCCTTCATCAACATATCTTACCTCTTTTATATCGCCCCACAGCTTATCTGCCGCCTGTTCTATATGGCTTTTTTCGGTTTGTGACAAACTGCGGAAGCACTTGATTTCGAGCTTCCCGTTTTTGTTTTTCCATATTCCCGCCACATCACCGTCGATGAGCAATGGCGGCATGACGATACCTGCAAGATTGAACACGCCGCGAAGATATTCAGTCTTTAAATAGATACTTTCCTTTTTCTGATATCCGAGCATAAGCTGGTCAAATCCCGCAAGGAAAATGCAATGCGGAATGTCCCCATCGTATGTTTTCCCGTTCGGTATGTAATAATATGTCCTGCCGTCGAAGTCAAATGACTCGACGGGCAAGTCCCGAAGCCAATTCTTGACCTCTGCCTGTTTTGCACCTGTATAATACATAGCGTCGTGTATCGTAGCGGGTGCAATATTCGTAAAATACCGCCGCGCTATCTCAAATTTTGCTTCTTCCTCGGGAATCGGAGAAAACTCGGGCGAGGCGATATACTGCTTTTTCTCCTGCACGGTGTAGTTCATAAAGCCGCGCACGCAAAGCTCGCGTATACCGCCGCCCCATGACTCAAACATGCAATCCTCTTCGATCTTTGTCATCCCGTTTGCGCGGCAAAGCTCCTTCAGCTCGTCGCGCGTGTATGCCCTCTCCGAAACCGCCGAGATGATGATATCCGCAAGATATTTCTGCCGTTCGGGTGTCAAAGCCCAGCACGGGCGCTGATTTTTCATATAGGAATATCCCTGCCATTCGTTTTTTCGATAATCCGCCCCGTTGTTGCACCGGATAAACAGCGGCAGATCGCTTTCGGCAAACACGTGAACCGTGCCGCGCACAGACCAGTTTTTCACAAGCCCCTCGGCGACAGTCTGCTCGTCATAGTCGTTTGTACGGATTTTCAGTGAGTGCAAAGCGTTCGTCATAAACTGCGCCTGCACGCCGCAAAGGTCGCGCATCACTGTCAGCTTGTCCGCAGGCGCGAGCAGATATTGATTTGTCAGCTGACGGATTTTCAGTTCTTCAAGGGTCATATTTTCTCCTTTCAGTCAAGCGCAGTTGTTCGTTTTTTGGTTGCTACGATATCATGTTTTTTAAGCTACTGATGAACGGCGGCAGTGTGCTTTGGTCGGTCGTAAAGGTAAAAATCAGGCACTGTTCCATTCCGTCATCAAAAATTTTGCCCTCAACCTTGATATGCCCCTTTTTATCCAATGCCAACGATACATAGCTGCCATAGTACATTGCCGAGAGTGTTGCATTGAAACATTGAAACTCGTACATCTTCTGCAACTGCTCCACAAAGTCGTAAAATTTCTGTGTGGCACAGTCGCAGGAAGCGTATGCCTGAAATGTTCCTGATTTTACTTTCAACCAAACAGTGGCGTTGCACGGATATCCTTTATTGGCATCTTCACAGTAAAAAACACATTCTTCAATTGCCAAGTAGTTTTCCCCATATCTCAGCTCTGCCGGCGGGTATTCTGATTGTTTCATAAATGCCTCCTTTGTGCCTTTCAGACGATATCTTTGATGACCTTCAGCGCCACGCCCTGAATCGTCAGCTCTTTCGGGTGAATTACGCGCTGCTTTTCGGTGTAGCTGCTGTTTTCGGCATACAGTACGGGCTTGCCGTTTTCGTAGCGCAGGCGCTTGAGTGTGTTTCCTTCTTCCGTAAGCGCGACGACAACCTGCCCGTCGGTTGCGACATTTGTTTTCTTGACCAGCACAAGGTCGCCTGCATGAACGCCGATGTCCGCCATGGAATCGCCGTATGCTTCCAGCAGAAAGCATTCCCCGTCGAGCCACTCCTCCGGAACGGCAAGGTATCTTGAAATATGCTCCTCCTGCTCGTCGGGCGTGCCGCACACGATCATTCCAACCACGGGAATACGGCGGGACATCACGTGCATTTTCTTCTGCAGGGGTGTTTCCAGCGTGTTTTTCCCCGAATAGGAAATGATGCCGCGCTTTTCAAGCTCTAAGATATGCCGGTACGCTGTCGACTTGACCATGCCCATATATTCCATAATATCCGCAAGGCTCGGGGATTCCCCGTTGTTGTCCCGCGCATACTGCTTGATAAACTCCGCGAGCTTTTGCAGTTTTTCTTCACTCATGACTCTCATAAGTACACCTCAAACAATTTCAGAACTCATTGTTCTATTATTATATCATGGCAAAGACGCGTTGTCAATAGGTTTTCAGAACTTTTTGTTTCGCTATGGTTTTTTCTTTGTTTCCTGCGGCGCAGTTTCTGATGGCTTACATACGATGTCAATCAAGTTATACTTGTTCGCTAAACAACAAATTGATAATTGACGACGAACGGCTTTCATGATAAAATATAATCACACCGGTGATAACGATAACAGGAGAATAACATATGAATATTAAAATCGGCGAAAAAATACGACAGCTCCGTCAACGCGATGGAAGAAAGCAGGAGGACTTGGCGGGAGTGCTTGGCGTAAGCCCGCAGGCGGTTTCCCGCTGGGAAGCAAACGGCGGTTATCCCGACATGGAGCTGATACCCGCGATTGCAAACTATTTCAATGTCAGTATCGACGAGCTTTTCGGGTACAGTAAAGACAGACAGGAAAAGCTGAAAAACATATTGAATGAGGCAGAAATTGCGTTAAACAGTCAGGAAGACATGACAGAATGCATCCGAATGCTCCGCTCGGCGGAAGAAGAGTTTCCGTCCGAACCGCAGGTGCTTGTCAAACTCGGATATGCGCTGAATATCCAAGGCTGGAAGAAATACGGTGCGCGAAGCTATACCACAACCGACTCCGATTATGCATATGAAGACACCGAATATAACTCAAATAATGTATACTGGCAGGAAGAACTCCGCGTATTTGAAAAAGTTTTGGGTATGGACATCTCGCCCGAAGACCGTGATGCAGTCACTATGATGATGATAACCGGATATGCAAAGATGGGCTATCATGATAAAGCAAAAGCCTTGGCTTCGGGACAAAACTCCATTGTCATGTGCCGTGAAATCGCCATGCCAAAGGCCACCGAAGCAGAAGAGCGGGACAAATATCAAGGAGAAGCGATTCTTTCCCTGTTGAACGAATTGAATAATGTTCTCGCGAATTCCGTGTGTACAAAAATATCTCTCTTTACAACAGCTGAAGGAATCAAGCTTTTGATGGATCTTGCCCGGTTGTATGAATCGGTTTTCAGTGATGGGCGGTGCGGTGTTGCACACAGCCATATAGGAAGGCTCTATTTGTACGCGGCAGTATTTGATGCTCGTCAAAATCACACCGAGACAGCACTTGAATATTTCAAAAAAGGCTTTGAGCATATAAAACTTTATCAGTCCATACGTTGTACCGGTGAATATCAATATTCTTCTCCGCTCGTAGCTAAGGTTACAGTCCCAAGCGAAAAATTTCCGTCGCTTTCTCAGACATTTTGGAAAGGCTGGATTGAGGTTTTGCCGGATGAATTCAAGAAACGCATAAAAGAAAATCCGCAATACGTGGAATGCTTCACTTGCTGACGTCTGCCCCGCTCCGGCGGGGCTTTCTTTGTTTCCTGCGGCGCAGTTTCTGATGGCTTGCCTCGCCGGACTTTTTATGTTATAATTTTTTTGTGATTTGAACCTTTTGATGGTTTGCTCCGACTATATATGTGAAATCGATTTCAAGACCATCTGCAAGGAGGTGATAATGTGGATGAATTTGAAAAGCTATTGCAGGAGAATCTGATTCCGCTTCAGCGCTATGTAAATTTCAAGATCGGAAACCGCCATGATGCGGAAGATGTGATTCAGGATGTATGCCTTACCGCCACGCTGAAATTTGACACGCTGAGCAATCCCGTAGCCTTCAAGGCATGGCTGATCGGCATTGCCAAGCACAAGTGCATGGACTATTACCGACTGAAAGCGGCCAACCTGAATATTTCTTTGGATTCACTGTCCGAATCGGCTTTGGCGGTCGGACGGCTCGGTATTACGGAACACAGCATTGTGATAGATACCATTGAAGCTCTCGGCAGTAAGGAAAAACAAATTTTATATCTGTTTTTCTTCAAAAATCTGTCGCAGGAGGATATTGCCCGACAACTTGAAATCCCGGTCGGCACGGTGAAAAGTCGCCTGCATTATGCAAAGGAAAAATTCAGACAGCATTATCCTTGTCCGCCCAAAGATAAATCAAAAGGAGAAATCATTATGAAAAAATTGCCCGAATATTTACCCGATTATAAAATTGAACCATCCAAGCTTGCTCCCTTTTCTGTCCGCTGGGAGGAACTTCAAGGGTGGCAAATGGTTCCGCGGCTCGGAGAAATGCTGACTTGGGGACTGTTCGATATGCCCTCACGAAAGCGCACGGAATATACCGAAATGAAGGTAATCGGCAAAGCGGAAGTACACGGAATTGAAGGTGTTGAAATTTCGGCAATGCAATACGGTGCTGAGGACTATTACCGTACCGGCTGTATCGATCAGATGGAACGCCGATTTGTGGCGCAGCTCACCGACACGCATTGCCGCTATCTTGCCGAAAGCCATGTGGAAAACGGAGTGCGCAAGCTTTATACCTTTCTCGACGGAAACGACTTCCTCGACAATTGGGGCTTCGGAGAGGATAACTGCGGAAATGAAGTCAACCTGATGCCAAAGGGCCTATTGACACGAAGCGGAAATGAGATTGTCGGGCACACAAACAAAGAAACTGTGGACATCGTCGGACGGTATACTGTTCAAATCGGCGAAAAATCGTATGACACCATCTGCGTCATGGATATTCAGTGCTTCAACGACGGCGTTGCATCGGAACAGTATCTTGACAAAAATGGCCGAACCGTTCTTTGGCGCAGATTCAACAAAAACGACTGGGCATATAAGCGATACGGAAAGCTCTGGACTGAAATGCTTCCAGAAAACGAACGGTTGATCGTGAACGGCGAGACTTATGTACATTGGTACGACTGCGTAAGCGATTATATTTTATGATCCACAGCCCCGCTCCGGCGGGGCTTTCTTTGTTTCCTGCGGCGCAGATTCTGATGGCTTACATTGCCGTCAAAACGGTCGCACGTGCGATTTGCCGTTGTTTGTTTATCACCCCTTCGCCGGTAACGCAAACGGAGACTGCACCTCCGGGTTTGTCCCCGGAAATACAGTCTCTGTTCTTTTTCATTTGCCTTGACGCAATATGTTTTTTTGTCGTAATCCGTGCCATTGTGCGTACCTCCTTTGTAAGCGCACACAATACCATGAAAACAGCTGAAAGTCCAGCAAAAGTGAGAGAGTTAGCAATCAAGTATCAATAGTCTTGCAAACTATATCAAAATCCCGTTACAATGATCCACCTCGTGCTGAATGATCTGCGCCGTCCAGCCGGTATAGGTTTTCAACCTTGTCTGCATTGTGGCAGTCTGATACTGCACCTTGATGGTTTTATACCGTTTGCACTTGCGGGGACCTCCGAGAAGCGACAGACAGCCTTCCTCGGTATCATAAGCATCATCCTTTTTGATGATTTCGGGATTGAGCATCACGGTGTATACCGGAGCTCGTCCGCTCTCATCGAGAAACGCGATGATGCGTTTTTTTACGCCTATCATATTCGCCGCCATACCGACACAGGTTTCCTTGTGTGCCATCAATGTGTCGAGCAGGTCTTGCGCGACAGGTAAATCTTCTTTCGTCGCAATCTCCGACTTCCCGGCGAGGAAAATCGGATCGTGCGTCAAATCCTTTACCATATCATTTCTCCTGATAAAATACAACTACTGCTTCCGATGCAAATTCAACAGTTTCATCACCATACCATCGATAATCTTTTTGGATTGCTCGTCGGCAACGTACACCTTTCCAAGAACTGCGAGTATCTCATCGGTGCAAGTGTAGTAGTTCTCTGTAATGTGTGCCTGAAACTTGGCAACAAGCTCCTGTGCTTCGACAGAATCAGCTTTTGCGCCGTTCTGCTTGCAGGCTTCGAACTCGGCAAAAATCGCCATCATGCCGTCGTTCACTTCAGCCCACTTCTCTTTTGTGTAATTCTTTGTTTTTTGCTCATGCTCGCGGTATGCATCAGTATCACCCCAACGTTCGCGAGCTTCAGTTTCATAATTTTTCATTTGTATACCTCGCAATATATGTTAATCATAATCTCTAAATCGGCCAATCAATATCATCCAACTGCGACAAATACTTTTCTCCTTTTTCTTTGTCGACCATCTTAACAAAATATGCTATTCCATACAAATGCTCCTTGTAAAATCCTTTGTCTATCTTCAATCGAGCCATGTGATTCATTACTCCGTATTTAGAGCAATAATAAATGGCATTCTCAATTTCAGATATGAGTCTTTCCGATACGGAAACCTTAGTGTTTACAATAAGTCCTGTCACTTCTTGCCTTTGGAAAGAATACTGAAGACGAAACTTATCTTCGTTAATTTCATAACCCTCCTCATGAATGATTTTAAATATGAGGTCAGTATACTGGCTTATACTTTTATTACCCGAGAAAGTAATATCATCTGCGTACCTCGTGTAATCAGCACCAATTGAATCAGCTAAGCGACTTATACGCTTGTCCAATTTAAGTGATACTAAATTCGAAAGAGACGGACTTGCTGGAGAGCCTTGAGGCAAAACATTTTTAGAATTCGTACAGAGTTTTGTTAAAAGTTTTGACACTCCATCCGTGTAACCGATATACTTAAATATTTTATATATCTCACTATACTTAATGCTCGGAAAGAAATCTTTCAAATCAATATTTATGACCAATTCCTTACCAACATGCGGTAATGCATTATCGTATATGGAAACACCCTTCTTAAAGCCCTTTGCGTATTGTGAAGGATTGAATTTATCTAAAATGTTTTCTTTGATCCACAATTGGATCTTTTTTAGTTCATCGTTTGGAGCCTCAATTACTCGAATTCCCCCAGATTTTTTAGGAATCTGAAAAACACGATAAGATTCGCATCTCCTCGCTCCAAACAATCTCTCTTGTGCGCTTTTCCGTATACCAAGCAGTTGTCGCAAATGCCGCAAATTATATATTATCGGCACTCCGTTTTCTGTAAGACGTTGATTGTATTCTTCTATAAGAGATTTTTCCTCTTCACTTATATATCCCGTTTCATAAGCTCTTTGAAGATCTTGTTTTCCATTCATACTCTTTTTAATAAACAAGTTCCGACACTTACCATATCCATCTGATATTATGCAGAAGAAGATAAAAGGCGTAAGCCTTTTGGCTTATTCTGCAAGGCGTTTGGTTTTGTTAGAAATCAAACGCCTTGAGGGATTGGGCGAACGAACGAGTGAGTTCGTTCAATCCCTCATATTGGTTCATAGGCATAGCCATATGCATATGCTTTCGGAGGGGTTGGGGGGAGCCCTGGATTCATCCGGGCCCGCCCCCCGGAGCAAGCATATGGCTATTAGCGCCGTTGAATAGTAGAAGAGATACACACTCTTCAATTTCTAAGCATCGGAACTTGATTATTTCCTTTTTATTTTTTATATCCTGAAAATGATTTGCTAAAATTTTGTGGTATATATGACGTTTCTATGAGCGGAATTTTGTTTTCACTTTTCAATATAGTTTCTGCAGTGTCCCATCCTTTAAGACGTCGTTTTATAAGTTTTGTAGCAGTCTCATCCGAAGGAATCATAACTCCGCTATCAAACTTAATATACCCTTTTTGTTCTATGTATTGCAACCTCTTCAAAAGCATGTCCGGCGTAATTCCAAAATCCAAACAGGCCTGTTCTACTGAAAAGTTTTTCCCATTTTTAACACAATAAACTATGAATTTATTGTATTGATTATCTTCTATACCGAACAATACAGGTTCTTTATGCCCATTTTTTCTTGCGATACCTTTTAATGAACTTATAGAAGTATTTCGCGGCTGTGAATTTTTGCGAAAAAGAGCCACAAAATTTTCCGCACTATGCCAAAATAACCCCAGGGTGTCATTGGGAGTTGTTTTGTCAAACGCCACCAATGACTGAATATCCTTATAACCTAAAACAGCACCTTTGCTAACGTTTTTGCAATCGCAAATCTGCCTATACTCTTCTTCTTTTAACTTCGCATCTATTTTCGAAAAAATATAATCTTCTTGAAAAGCCTTATCTGTATTTTCAAGACAAATAAAAGTTAAATCCAAGCCTCGTTCAGATATAAAGGCGTTAAGATTTTTTATTCCTATTTGAGATGCGTGTATAACCAAAACATACAACTTTGAATTGTGCAATTCTGGTGCAACCGAAAGCATTGTTTTCAATGCGCCCGTAACGGTATCTCCAGAACCCATGTAATCATCTACAATTACCAATTTTTCAGGAACTGCATCGTTCTCTAAATACTCTCTGATAACATCGTATGATGAATATCCCTTAATATCGTTGTTGAGCCAATACGAAGTAAACATTATATCCGAGTTAGCAACACCATATTCTTTAGGTATTTTTGAAAAAACAACTTTACTTATATCTTCACCGTTAATTTCAAGAAAGTGCTGATGAAGCTCCACAACTTTTCTGTCTATGGCTTTTTCAGTATAGTAATAAAAATTCTTCAGTAGTTCCAAAAGAAGTGGTCTTTCGTCTGTGGTAAACTGATTTATCCAATTATCAAGTATACCGTCAAAATCCTTTTTGAAATCAGCATCGCCCCAGCGCTTGGTAATCTCACCAAATTTATATCTTGGCTTGAAAAACATTTTCTTTTGGTTTCCTTTCTGATAATTTTACTCTTTAGCTACACATTTGATTTGCTTTAATATTTCTTCATCTGCTGGGCAGAATTCGTAGTTGGGGATTTCGCTCGAAGTAATCCATTGGATATCGTTGTGCTCCAGTTTTTGCGGTTCACCCTCGGCTATTGTTGCATTGAACAATGTCAGATGAACAGTCAAGTCGGGATATTCGTGTGTGACATCCATAAACACGTCGCCGACGGACAACGTGACGGCAAGTTCTTCACGGCATTCCCGAATGAGTGCCTGTTCTTTGGTTTCGCCGGGTTCTACCTTACCGCCGACAAATTCCCAAAGGAGTCCTCTTGCTTTGTGCGCCGGGCGCTGACATATCATAAACTTTTCGCCCTCCCAGATGAGAGCCGCTACTACTTCGGTCATAAAAATCGCCTCTTTTCATTGCTTGTCCTGTTTCAGAATGGCATCAAGAAGTGCTGTGCAGCCCTCATAAATATCCCGACACGCCACATCAAAGCGCTCGGAATACCACGGATCTGCCACATCGCCGCCGCGGGTGGTGTAATCCATCAGCTTATGTACCTTTCCCGCAGGATCGCCGCCGAAAATGCGGAGCATATTGCGGATGTTGGCGCTGTCCATGCCGATGAACAGATCGTATTTGTCATAGTCGCTCTTTTGCAGTTGCACCGCGCGCTTGCTGCCACAAGACAGCCCATGTTTCTCAAGCTCGGCTTTCGCCGGAGGATAGACCGGATTGCCGATTCCGTTCCAAATTTCTTCCGTACTTGTAGCGGAAGAAGCGACTAAAAAGCGATCCGCCACGCCTTGCTTTTTTGCAAGGTCTTTGAAAATAAACTCTGCCATCGGACTGCGGCAAATGTTGCCGTGGCAGACGAACATGATTTTTTTAACGACAATACTATATTTCTTCAATTCCCAAACTCTTCAAATATTGATATGTACCATCGTAGTATTCGGGCAGTCGTGTGCTATCCTCCCAGAAGCCACTGATGGTCTTGTTTGCATTACCATTCGGAATGCAAATTATCATTCCAGCTCTTGCGCGAGTGAGTAAAACTCGATATGCATTGAGCATATATTTCCTCAACTCAATATTGTTGTCTGTTCTTCCTGTTTGTTCAACCCACTTTGTCTGACCGTTGAAACGATAAAAATGCCACTTGCCGTTCTCATATCGCATATCTGCATCCCACAAAAGGCAAGTATAATCCAACTCCAATCCTTGAACCTGAATTTCTGTTGCAGCATCTTCGAGATAGTTAGACGATCTCGTGTCAACTTTATCTTCAAGAAACCAGTGAACAGCATTTTCGTCTCCAGAGGGCAAAATTTGTACTCCGAGTGGCTTATACCTCGCTGATTCTTTCGTGACCAAGACTCCCGTGCGTTCTGTACCTCTTACTTTCTCATGAAGCCATTTTTTCGCTTTTCCCATATCCCTTGTCAAAATGATAGGATAATTATCTTTAATTTCATCATATATTTTTGAAGCGCTTGCGTCAAAAGACAGCAGAGCATGAACAAATGCGGAAAGCTTTTCTGCGCGATATGATCTCAATGAAACGCCCAAATGCAAACTGTCATCGAAAGTAACTTTTTTGTTTTCTTTCAAAAGCTCGTTAACCTTTCCCTCGGCGTATTCTGTCTCTGTCAGTTTAGGCGAAATATACACATTCCAATGTGGAAACTGCGCATTGAGTGCTTTTATCCATTCAGATATTCCGGCCTCGCCGGTATTTATTTCCTGCCCTCCACCAACCAAGCAAACAATTGTTGCCCAGTCTTTCCGCTGATCAAGCGACCAAATCAAAAATGCCGCTTCAGAGACCGGAAAATTCGGGACTTTCAATTTATTTCCGTATGTTCCGCCTCTTTTGAGGTAATCCGCAAGCCGTTTATGCGTCCAAGACCGTTGTGCTTCATCAAATATTGCAACATGTTCAACCTCACCAAAACCCGCCTTTTCATTTTCAACTGCCTTTTGCGGATCAATTTCAATAATTCCGTTTTCAACGGGATTTTTTATTTTAGCCAACATGTTGTCACGGTATCTATGAATTATCTGAATAGATTTGCTTACCTCACGGCGAGAATCGGTCATCTTCTTTTTCTCGCCGTTTGCGCGACATTTACGAAAGTTGTCTTGTGCAAGTGCCTCTGTCAGAACAGCGACAAGTGGTCCATTGCCTGACAAATACACCGCGCCCTCATCTTCTACCGGTTCATTGCGCCCCTGATATGTCTGTTTAATAGCCACATCAAGCCCAACCAGTGTTTTTCCCGCGCCGGGCACTCCCGTTACAAAACAAATGCTCTTTTCCTGTCTTTCTTTGCTATTTTGAATCACTTTGAGAATATATGCTATTGTCTTGTCAGTAGAAACTTTATCAGCTTCATGTCGCGTAATATTTTCCACCGAATGATTTTCGTATAGCGACTTGGCGGCTTCAATAATTGTCGGTGTTGGAGAATAGGGGCTTATAATCCAATCCCGATTTACTGGTGTTTCGAGTGGATACCTGTTAAGTACATTATCAATCAATTTTTTGATGCCTGTTTTCCCGCAAACCAACGGATTTACCACCAAATCATCATAAACCGACATCTGAATCTCTGTGGAAGAATCTTGATAATTGGTTGCAATAAGAATAGGAACAATTATTTTATCTCTGCTAAACTTATGAAAGTTTTTTAAATCAAGCGCATAATCGAAAACCTGATCTATATCCGCCTCTAAAATTTTTGATTCTCCAACCTTAAATTCGAGGCAGAAGACAATTCCACCGAGAAGTAATACAACATCAATTCGCTTTCCGAGGCGCGGAATATCATATTCAAAAATTATCTGCCCATTTTTATATTGTGACAGAGTTTCTTGCATAATAGATATTTCATCTTTCCATGCTTCCCTTGTTGTCGTCATGGCATCCCCGTGATAATTGTCACAAAGTATTCCAAGAACAGTTTTGCTATCTTCACGAATAAACTCGTTGAAATTACTATTGTATAAGCAACGGCTGCTTTCTTTCATTGAAAACTCCTTTCGTTACTCTTAAGCGTTCTCGTTCCGTATCAGTTTTTTGCATTATTCGGCACTATCTCCACTATATCATCCATCGTGCAACCGAGTGCCGTGCAGATTTTCACGAGCACGTCGCTTGATACGGTTGCGCCGTCTTTTTTCATTTTTGCGAGCGTTGCCGGGCTGATTCCCGCCTTTGCGGCGAGCTCCTTGCTTTTCATCTCGCGGTCAATCAGCAATTTGAATAATTTTTTGTAGCTTGCAGCCATTTTCCACCTCATATATGGATAGATTTGTACTTTCACAGTATACACTAATTTCCGATAAATTGCAAGGGGAAAACAGAATAAATTCAAAGAACATCGAGTTTTTTGCGTGCTGATGCTCTGATAAAGCGAAATAAAGTTCAAAAACTCGGGAACAGAGCGTGCCGCCGATATTTATCGGTGTAAACTCATCCTTCAGGTTATCTTCTTAACCTCCCGATTATTTACATTGCCGCGCATAAGGTGTATAATACTCAAAATAACCACTCAACAAAGCCGATTCACGGAGGATATCAATCATGTGCAGCCACGACACTTATCAGAGCAATTCCGCAAAGCCCGAAATCATACATAACCGCGGTCGTTGCAAACTGTGCGGAGACATTATTGAATCGACCGACCGCCACGAGTTTGTCACCTGCCGATGCGGAGCTTGCTCGGTTGACGGAGGACATGATTATCTCAGGCGGTGTCTCGCCTCACCGAATTACTTTGAGGAATTGTCGGTTATAAAGCCCTGCGGCGACAGTTACGAAAATGCTTCGGACAGCAATCCGAAATCCAATCCCGACGCGGTCATTGACGCTGCCGCAAAACGGATTTTTGAGGAATACCGCGATGCTTTTACGGAACTTGCGAAAGGATCGGACGATTAGCTGTCATTCCTAAAGCCATATCTTCGCAAATATCATCTTGGTGATATTTTTTCTTGCAATTGCTTGACAAATTATCGCTTTGGTGATACAATATAGGCGAAGATAGTCGGAGGTAGCCTTATATGAACAAAATAATCACCTTATTTCACGGCTCAGAAAAAGTCATAGAAGTACCCTCTTTCGGTGAGGGCAAAAGAAATAATGATTTCGGGCTCGGATTTTACTGCACCAAAACCGAAAAGCTTGCGAAAGAGTGGGCGGTTTCTTCTTTGAGAGACGGCTTCTGCAATCGTTATATATTGGATACCGAATATATGAAGATCCTGAATCTGAACAGCCCCGATTACACCATTCTCAACTGGATCGCCGTTCTTGTCGAGCATCGCCTGTTCTCAATCAGGACGCCCATTGCAAGAAGAGCGAAAAAATATCTGATTGACAATTTCGGCATAAATGTAAATGCTTTCGATATCGTTACCGGCTACCGTGCGGATGACTCATATTTTGATTATGCGGAATCCTTTCTGAACAATGCAATCTCCGTTGAACAGCTTGCAGCTGCAATGAAGCTCGGAAAGCTTGGCGAACAGATTGTTCTCAAATCGCAATTCGCTTTTTCCCGCATTCGATTTGAGGGGTTCGACGTTGCCGAAAAAGAAGAGTTTTATGTTCTCCGCAAGGCAAGAGATGATGAGGCAAATCGACTGTACCTTGAGCTGCTTGAGGAAGAAAGCGACGGCTTGTATATACAGGATATTATAAGAGGAGGGATTACAAACGATGACTCGCGCATACCAAGAAATATATCTGAATAAAGCACAGTCCGTGTTGGGTGATGCCTTCGATTACGCCATCAATACCTGCGGCATAGCCGGCAACGATTTTATCAAGCTGTTTTCGGCGAGCACTGTCTCCGGTCGTATGGAAAACGGAGAGCCCGCTACTCTTGCGGGAATGAGCGGAATTGAGATTGCCTCCGAAATCATATCGGAAACGACGGGCAAAGAGCTTTCCCCAAAACAAAAAGAACGGTTCGACCGTTCAAAAGAATACTGGATCGGTTGGGCTGTTGCCTACTATCAATGGTATTCGGGCAGAAAATACAGCGAAACCTTCAGGGTTTTCTCTTATGACGACCTGCTGCAAATGTATCATCCGCTTCACGAAGCAGACATTACAAAATTCGTTGATGTCGTTGACAAGCGAATACGCGAATACTACGCGGAAACCAATTTGAAACGTATTCGCACCGCATACGGATGCACACAAGCGGAGCTTGCAAAGAAAGCAGACGTCAGTCTTCGCTCTGTTCAAATGTATGAGCAGCGCAACAAGGACATCAATAAAGCAAGTGTCGAGACCGTGTATCGCCTTGCAAAATCTCTCGGCTGCACGGTGGAAGATCTGATTGAAAAATAGGCAACATTGTTTTGGCTTTCGTGATGTTGTATCTGATTATATACGCACGGGATTGCAAGCCGGATTCAAAGTCACAGCCGGAATTTTCAAATTCCTTTTCTTTGTCTACTGCGTCGCAAAAGCTGATTCTTCGGGCTTGGATTTTGACCACAGTTTGTGTCACAGACAGAATTGAAACAGGCTGGCGGCATATACAATGAAGCGCGGTTGACCACAGACCTGACCATTTACGGATTTTTGAGTGCGGCAGAAAAAACTCTGTTCTTTTTTCTGCCGACAAAGCCCGCCCGGAATCCGTTCAAAAAGCGGTCTGACCACAGTTTTTACCACAGACAAACGCGGAACACGCGGAAACAGTGGACAAAAAATGCTCGGGGAGCAAGTGTCTTGGAGCAGAAACGGTATGAAAGCACGCAAAGCGCACGAGAGGACAGACCCACGTCAGTTGGGGTGGTAGAGGCCGCAAGTTCAAGTCTTGTCACTCAGACCAAATAAAGCCGAAAACGGTTCGTTTTCGGCTTTATTTTTTGCATTTTCGGGGCTAAATCGGGTATTTTCCCACCACTTCCGCACCACCTGAAATTCCGAAATTTTTTTGACCACATGTTTGACCACAGTTGGAGCTGGTGCGATTCATTTGGTTGTTTCTGTTCCGGCGGGTCTGCTCACATAAAATCAAATAATTCAAAAGGTTCCCGGAGGTATTCCCCGAGAAACTTTTTATTTATTGTGCAACCGCTTTATTCTTCAACTCCTTTATCATCTCCTTATCCGGACATCTGATTTGCGTCAGAAGTGCATTCCTCCGACCTGTTCCTGATCCTCACATTCCGATTCCTCGGCAAGTTCTTCGGCAGTCAGGGCGCGGCAGCTGTCCTCGCCATAGGCGATGCCGAGCGTCCGACCGTTGTCGAAGGTGCAGTGAACGGTTGCAATGTCATCTACAACATTCACCGTTCCTCTTGTGCCGGGGAGAATCGGGCTCGGATCATTTCCCATACTCAAAAGCACGATCCGTGTGCCCCTGGGGTAGCGTTCCTGCAAACGCTTTGCGATTCTGTTCAGTCTGTCAAAATCCTGCATTTGTCACCGTCCTTTTCGTTTCTTGTTTGTCCTGGCGGGAAAGCGGTATCCGAACCGGTCTTCAAAGCCTTCGCTTTTGCGCAGTTCCCGCATCAGCTCGTCTTTGTATTCGGAGTCGGTGCAGGATATGACAGGACGCCGGCGATCTGAAATCTGTCTGCGGGCAGGTGGAGCGAAGCGGTCTTCGTTCCTCTTGTCAGATTTGCAATCATAGCGTTCATCCTTCCTTTCCATAAAAATAAGCCAAACGCTCGGCTGAGTAGCGTTTGGCTATGTATGGGGTTCGGTTGGACAAACAGGAATTTGTCAGGATCAAAGCTTCAAAATTTCATCAGCAATTTCACGAACAGTCTTATTGCTCGTATCAATTTTTACGGTATCAAGTAACCGATACATATGAATCCTTCCGACACTTCTGTCAATGACATCGGAAGTGCGGATTCCGCGGGCAATATCGGATGACAACCGATTTCTCAGATTTACTTCGTCCGTTATCAAGGATATTTTTATGACTCTGCAAGCGCTTGTGTCTAACTCATTGATTATACTATCAATGATGTATTGTTCATGCATGACCCAGCAAAAAATAATGTTATCGTAAGCGGTGCAACGAAGAAAGCTGTTCAACAGAAAGCAGATATTGCGCATGACCATTTCTTTTGTTTCTTCCGTGACCTGAAACGGATCGGCATCCCAACACCAGTCTCCGTCCAGAAAAACACTGTTGGGTAAATCTTTTTTCAATTGTTGGCAGATTGTTGTTTTGCCAACGCCCATTGTACCGCCAATCAAATACAGTGTTTTCATACCGATCCCCCCACAAATTCCGATTTTTCGATATTTTATTATATCATAAATCTTCCCGTTTTTCAATCTCGATCATGCAATCAACGTGTAAAGAAACACCGCCGAGCGAAGGGGGATCTCGACGGTCATTCTTTTACTCGTTGTCAGCTGTGTAGAATGCTTCTGCCGCCAGCCGCATGGCGATCCTGAATCCGGCAGTAAAGGCTTCGCGTTCGGAGATGCCGTTCAGCTCGATTTCTGTGGTGCAGAAGTTTTCAAGCAGTTTTTTCTGCTCATCCGAAAGGGCTTCGAGCAATTCGGCTTTGTTTTGGGATTGCCTATGTTGCAGTTCACGGTATTCCTGATTATCTGAAATCAGGGTGTCCTGTGGGCTGATTTCGCCGTCCCATATTTCGTCGATCATCTTTTTCATTTTCATCGCCTCCTGTAACCACACACAATACCACACCAATACCGGAAAGTCCAGAAAACAAACTGATAACAATCAGATTCTTCTGTTTCGTAGACTTGAATCCGCTACTGTTTCCAGCACCCCTCCTTTATTCTAAAGAATTTTGACCATTAATATCACACATCCCTCTTGAATTGTTTGCTTTTGTGTGGTATAATACTTGCGAGGAGGAGGTAAAATATGCTGATTAATACTGTTCTCCATAATGAAGCTGATCGAAATGCCCATATGCTTAACGAGTATCGCAATTTGCTTAATCAACTGCCAAAGGGATCTTTAATCTGTCGGAAGGACTACTATTACTTGAAATATCGCGAAAATGGCAAGGTTTGTGACAAATATATTGGTAAGGCAGGAAGTACTGTTGACCAGCTTCGAGAACAACTCGAATTGCGGAAGCACTATAGCGATATGCTGAATGCATTGGAACAAGAGCAGCGAGCAATACATAAATTGTTGGAGAAAATCTCATGATCGTTTTTCACGGAAGTACAGATTTGGTTGAAAGTCCTGAAATAAGAGAAAGTGAATACTATCTTGATTTCGGAACCGGGTTTTATACGACAACATCTTATGAGCAAGCCGAGCGTTGGGCGCAAATCAAAATGCGTCGACTCAACAAGAAGGTTGGCTATGTTGCGAGATATGAATTTGATTTTGAAGCCGCGAAACAGGCTACTAATATTCTCAAATTCGATTGTGCAGATATGGCTTGGCTTCAATTTGTCGTAGGCAATCGGAGAGGTGAACCATTAACGGGAAATACCGATATGCATATCGGACCTGTTGCTGATGATAACGTATACCGTTCGATTCGCTTATTTGAAACCGGAGTGCTCGATGCTGATGAAACGGTAAAACGACTTAAGACCGAATTACTGCATGACCAATGGACATTTCACACGGATTTGATGTTGTCGTTTTTGAAGTTTCTTGATTATACAGAAGTTCATGAGGAGGTTTGATAATGGGACACGAACAATTTGTTGCTATCATGCCGTATATCAGCGCGGATCTTGTCAATATGATTGCCCAGAAGCAAAACATTACTGAGGCGGACGCTTTAAACAAGCTCTATTCGTCCAAGTTGTATGGGTTGTTGGAAAAGGAAGAAACGAAGGTATGGCAATATAGTACCGATATGCTGTACTCTCTGTTCGTTAAAGAAGAACAAACAGGCAGCTTAGTCTTTCCCGATGTGTGAGGAGGGTAACTTATGAGTAAAGAGATGGAATTTACAATCTTCTGTGTTGAGAACTACAAGCAATATAAGAACTTGACCGGAAAACAGACAGTTGAGCTCTTCAACCGATACGGAGTGTTTGACTATCTGCGTGAGTTCTATGATGTTCTTCATACCACCGGGCATCAATATATCAATCACGATATCGACATTTACCTCAATGCAAGAAATGCAACAATAACCGCATAATGTTTTTTACCGACAGGCAGGACTTCAGTTTGCCTGTCGGTTCTTATATTTTTTGCAGTGAAGCATTCGCTTTTGAAAGCATGTTCTTTCTTTATCTTTTTGAGCCATGCTTTATGGTCTGCAATCAATTTTAACCGGGCGGCTTCTCTCTCATCCACGATAGGAGCCAGTTCTCCATCCACAGATTCTCTTAGACTTTTGAAAACATCTATTTCTTCCATTGCGACCACCTCAGCGAGTTTTTCTGTTGAAATTATAACTCGCCAAAAAGCAGAAGTCCATTAACCGTGGGCAAGGTGGTTTACCTCACGGTTAAAATCAGCAAAAATTTCTTTCGGAAAAGAAAAAAGGCCCAAACATCGTCTAACTATCTGAGCTTCTACTCATTCAATGACCTTCAGGTGCAGATGAAACGGTATTTGTACCGTTCAAACAATATTCCGATGTCTGTTCTCGGTTGGAAAAGTCCCAATCAAAAGCAGCGCGAACTCGGCGGACGCTGACGTCACGCTGACCACAGCGGTCGCCGGCGCGACGCTGTCCCATGCAGCCGCCGGCGCGACGCCCTGCGGGCTTCGTTCGTTCCGTTCCTCCGCTTCGCTCCGTCACTTCTCTCGCTCACCCCACAGGGCGTTTACTTCTCCTATCATTCTCAATTATTTTTTTACTTTGCCAGTCTCACATCATTGACAAAAGTACAAAAAGCTGATTCCCCAACACTTGGACATGCTTGCGCGGTAGATTGATGAGCACATCGCATCAAGCCCAATTCCTTAGTTCCTCATTCCCCGGCGTTATCCTCAAGCCAGCGCGATGCCGTATATGCATACACGGCGCTGCCGATATCCAGCGCGTCATTATCGAATCTGACCATCGGGTGGTGCTGTGGGTATACATACCCTTTTTCCGGCTGTCCCGCTGCCAATATCAGCATCAGCGAGGGCACTTTATGACTGACATATGCAAAATCCTCGGAGCCTGCATAGCCGGATTTACCGGCGCTGTTTCCTGCGCTCAACTGAGCCACGGTACAAACCCTGCCCTTGCCGAGAAGCTCGCTGACATAACGGAACACCGCCGTGGACAGCTCCTTATCGTTTTTCAACGTCGGGCAGCCGCTGACGAAGTTCACCTCAGCCTCAGCCCGGAACGCCCTTGCGATACCGACTGAAATATCCGCAATGCGCTGTTTGACAGACGCGCGCACCGCCTCGTCAAGGGTGCGCAGGCTACCGCCCATGGTCGCTTCATCCGGAATGACATTTGCCGCAGAGCCTGCGTGCACTGCGCCTACGGTCAGTACTGCACGATCGCCCATTGCCAGCTCCCGCGCCCGTATCTCCTGCAAGGCTATAATGATGTGCGCCGCCGCGGTGACAGGATCGATCCCCGTTTCAGGCATGGAACCGTGACAGCCCTTGCCCCTTACGCGTATTTCAAACACATCTGCCGCCGGTGCGCCGCTACCCGGATCGGAAACTATCACCGTTCCCGGCGCAAGCGGCATTCCCGCCATCACGTGGATCATCATGGCGGCATCCACGCGCGGAGCCTCCAGCACGCCCGCGCGTATCATGTCGGCGGAGCCTTCGAATATCTCCTCCGCCGGCTGAAACATGAGCTTTACCGTACCGGCAAGCTCATCCTCATGCATTTTCAGCAGCTTTGCCGCGCCAAGGAGCATTGCGGTGTGCATATCGTGACCGCAGGCGTGCATATTTCCGTTTTCGGAGGCAAAATCCTCGCCGGACTGCTCCGCAATCGGCAGTGCGTCCATATCCGCGCGAAGCAAAAACACTCCTCCCGGCTTTTTTCCTCCCGCAAGCGCAACAAGCCCCGCTCTGCCGCAAGGCTCCGGAGCATAGCCCATTCCTTCCAGCTCCGATCTCACGTATGCCAGTGTATTCTCAAGCGCAAAACCGGTCTCCGCATGGGAATGCAGATATTTTCTCCTTTCGGTCAGCTCCTCTTTCATTTCCTCCGCTTCGCGGATCAGGTCCTCTGCTTTCATATACGATTGCTCCTTTATTTTTTTGAAACGGACGGATTCCTTACGTCGTCCTGCAAAATAGTATACGCGGAAAGACCGCGGCTATAACCTGACGGCGCAAAAAAAAGCATATCCGGATCCGGTTAACACCGGTCGCCGCACAGGAATCCGGCGGATATCTCGGATATGCTATTTTTGTATATACAGTAGACCGCCCGATATCAGTTGGCTCTGTAATTCAGCTCGATCTGTCCCGCAAGGCTGTTCGGAACGACCGAAATAAAGGTCTTGCCGCGCATGACGCTGATAAGATTTCCCGCCTCATCGGTAAATACGAAGGGCGAGGTGTCTCCTATGCGCGACCATTTTATCGGCATATATCTGCCGCCGCTTATGTAGTATCCACTGCCCTCTCCGGTCGTCACAACATCTATGCGGCCCTCGGTATCATCGGGGATAGCGGCAGTCTCTGTAAACAGCACGAATACATTTTTGAAGTTGAGCTGCTCGCCGTTTTCGGCATCGATATGCGCGCGGTCGCCGAGCTGATAGCGGTAATAGGTACCGGTATGGCGGCTGTATATCATCTGAACGTACTGTGACGCCGAATAAGGAATACACACGTGCGTTGCGTCGCCGCTGCCGTCGAAGACAGCATCGGGATCGGCAAAATTAAAGGCGGAACGGACATCGGCGGAGGATACGGTGCTCCACTCATGGCGCGATGCGAGCTTAAGAAGGCGCTCGCCCATGGTCATGAGCGAATGCGCGGCGCCCGCGCTTGCCATTCGCTTTGTGTCACGGTAGAAACCCAGCCCGGAGTACGGGTCGTTCACACCGTCAAGATAGGGGATGCCGAGAGATTTTACCATGGTGTATCCGAGCGGACTGCCGCCGGCGCCCACGGTAAGCGTTCCGAAAGCCTGTCCGAGGCTTACGGTGTAATGGCGGATTGAACGCACGGGACCGTACACCTCACTGCCGCCGTATTCGTTGGTTATCATGATAAGGCGCGTAATGCCGCCCTCGACCAGCACCTCAAGCAGTATGTCTGCGCGGGAAATTCCCGACTGCGGCGCGGCTACGCTGAGGTTATCAAGGGTTATCGATATCGGCAGAACGCGGCGAAGATCGACCGTGCTCTCAAGCCCCGTAAGCGGGTCGGTGTAGGTTATCACCGGCGCGGGAGCGGTCGTTTCGTCACCGCTCGATTCGGGCGGTATGGGAGCTGTGGTGTCAGCGGGTTCCGTAGTTGTATCCGGCATGCCGGATGTACCCGGCTCTGCCGTCGTTGTTCCGGCATACGGCAGCGTTCCGTCGCCGGTGACTGCGGATGTCGCATCACCGTTGCCGAAAAGTGCGCATGAGGAAAGCAGGACAGCCGCGAGTGTGAGCGCGGCAAGCAAAACAGATAATTTGTTGCGTTTTGACATTCCGTTTACCATTTTGACGTTGTTGGAGATGCCCGGCGCACCGGGCGCTGATCGCCCTCAGGCGGTCTTGTTGGCGCGGGAGAGCCAGATCATTCCCATATTGAGCGCGGCGGAAAGACCTGATTTTTCACCCTGTTTTACGATTTTGGAAGGATTTTTGGATTCGACGACCTGTATAAAGATCTTGTCTGGCAATTCTCTGCCGTTTTCTGTCTTGTAAGACATTATCTCAAGAATGAGAAAGCACTTTTCGCTCATATCGCCGTAGCATATGGTGTTGCCCTCACGCACCAGCGGCGCGTTCATATATCTGAGATACTTCCCGCTGACTTCACTGCGGGTCTCGTTTGTATCAGCCATATTGACCTCCTTATATATGCGTATATTTTGTATCAGTATATTTTATCATAGAATAAGATATAAGTCAATCACTATTTTTTAAACATGCGCATAAAAGCGGCGCTATGCGGCAGATATTTATCCTGTTCAGTCTATGCAAAGCGGAGTCTGCCGCATAAAGCTGCCGGCGGGACGCGGAACGGGAAGCGCCAGCGAATAAAGTCCTTCTGACGCCAGAAGCAGTTCCGTCTGCCGCCGCGCGGCGGCTCCCGCGATCCTCAGCGCGGCTGAGGGACGCGTCAGAACCGTTATTCCTGCCTTTTTCCGTGCGGCGGCAAGGAAGCTCCTTCCCCGTGCGTCCGAGGCAAGCACCGTGGTATATGACGGCATGGCATCAAGATTCGCCTTCAGAACGCCCGCAAGGGCAAATATTACGGCGCGGCGCAGACGTGCGGAGGTATACTTTTTCGTTGCGGCGGCTGTGAGCATATCCGCAAGACTGCCGCTTTCCGCCGCCGCGCGGACGAGCCTGCCCGAAACGCCGCCGCCGCATTCGGCGTATCTGCCCAGCTCCTCGCCGCCGGAACGGAATCGCCAGAGCGCCACCGTACCGAGCGCGCCGAGCGTTGCCGGCGCACGTCCCGCAGACATTGCCGCGCAGAGGGCATCAGCCGACGCCACGGTAAGTCCTGCGGGAAGCTCGCCGCGCAGTATTGCGGCACGCATCGCGGTAGCGGACGGGAGCGCGGCTGAGGGATCGGTATCATGAAAGCCGGCGCCCGCGCGCTTTATCGCAATAAATTCGGTCGCGGTACCGAGCCGCCGCGCGGCGCGGATATACTCGACGCCGAGGATATCGTTCGGCGGCAGGCGTCCGCAGCCGAGCGCGTCCTCTATCCGCGCAAAATGCGCCGCGGCGCTCCCCTGCGAGGCGTCGGAAGCACATTTTTCAGCCGAATCCGCCGCCTCTGCCGCCGCGCGGAGTCTGGAAAGCTCTGCGCTTTCCGACCCGAAGGCTATATTCCCGATGCCGAGAGCGGAAAGTATATACACGCCCGCCGCGGCAAAATAAGCCGCGCTCGCGCAGGACCATGGGAACGGAAGCTCAAGCACAAGGTCGGCTCCGGACCGTACGGCGGCAGCCGCACGGTCATATTTATCAGTGACAGCCGTATCGCCGCGCTGTACAAAGCTGCCGCTCATAAGGCATACGACCGTCCCGACACCCGCGCGGCGCAGCTCTTCTATCATGTATTCATGTCCGCGATGCATGGGATTGTACTCACATATTATTCCGCATGTCATGTCCTGTATCTTTCCTTTTCGTTTTTTTGTACAATACGGCGCGTTTTTTGACATTAACTCTTGAAATCTGCCGTACAAAGTTGTATAATTAATATCTGTAAGATCATTCATCCCCCGAGAAAGGATAACACCAAAGATGAAAGTATTAGTCGTAAACGCCGGCTCCAGCTCTCTTAAATATCAGCTTTTTGACACCTCGGATTATACCGTAAAAGCCAAGGGAATATGCGAGCGTATAGGCGAAGAAATGGGCGTGCTCGATCACAAAAATCTCGTAAAGGGCACCCGTACACAGAAGGATATGAAAATATCCACTCACACGGAAGCGGTGCGTATCGTTATCGACGCGCTGACCGATCCCGAAATCGGCGTTATCTCCGACATGTCTGAGATCGAAGCCGTGGGACACCGCATAGTTCACGGCGGATTTTATTTTTCACAGTCCGTGCTGCTTGACGACGATGTGCTGGCAAAGCTTGAGCTTTGTCACGATTTTGCGCCGCTTCACACCGGTGCGCATCTCCAGGGCATACGCGGCTGTCTTTCGGTAATGCCGGGCGTTCCGCAGGTGCTCGTATTTGACACCGCGTTCCACCAGCCCATGCCGCCGGAATCATACATGTACGCCCTGCCCTACGCAATGTACGAAAAG